>JFJP01041362.1_pt1 | contig 26690 bp, 16 predicted proteins | sample 431651 | NCBI WGS metagenome assembly JFJP01 (sample SAMN02602958, study PRJNA72255) | Microbial mat metagenome, whole genome shotgun sequencing project. | biome: fresh water; feature: sink hole; material: water; isolation source: purple microbial (photo- and chemosynthetic) mats found in...
ATCTGAATTTTAATTTCACCAATATCTTTCTCAACCCATTCATCAAAAACAGCACTCAAAAAATGACCAAATTCTAACGAAGGAACTGAATCCTTACTTACCCCGGATTGAGATTGCAGTTCCCTTACAACAAGTGGCAGGAATGTCATATACTTTGCTCCAAGCTCCCTGAAGAAACTATATACTACATTCGGATACTTAACATTATGAGCATTTACCACACAAAGGATCTCAGGTATAATGCCATGTTCCCTTAGTAGTTCATAACCCCTTATGACCTTTTGAAAGGTATCTTTATCCTCTCTGGTCCTTCTGTGAGTGTTATGAATTGCATCGGGACCATCAATACTTATTCCGACAATAAAATGCTCATCTCTCAGGAAACGGCACCACTCTTCGTTGATAAGAGTCCCATTCGTCTGTATACCATTAATAATTACTGCCTCAACCGGCTTATATTTATTCTGCAGTTTTGAAATCATACGGTAAAAATCAATTCCGGCCAGAAGAGGCTCTCCTCCATGCCATGAGAATGTGATAATGTTATCTGCTGAAGCTTCAATATGCTGGATTATATATCTTTCAAGAGTATCATCCGACATGAAGGTACTTTCTTTTTCAGGATAAAGATGTGACGTGCCAGAGTAATAACAATAGCTGCAACTGAGGTTACATAATGATCCTGCAGGCTTTACAAATATCTGAAAATCACGGGACAATACCTTCATCACCTTTCCATCTTATTATGTTTTCAGCACCTGGATCTTTACTATCCATCCTGATCCTCCATTCAACAGGGAAATAGTTATTAAACCTGTAGCCAATATTATTTATATACCCGAGATTTATGTCCCGGTATGTAATAACATTCCAGCCCTTTGGCGCATCAGGAAGGATAAATCCATCGCGCCTCAGGTATGCTATTGCTTTCTGAAGGCTGATATCAGTATGGTGAAACATATCATTTTTTATTTTTGCCGACAGGGCAAGTTCATGTGATGGCAAAAAATCTTTGTTCTTTAAGGTGAAAATCTTTGTACCGGCCTTTATTATCTTCAAATTCCGGAACAAAAGCAGGTAATCATCCATTCCGCATGGGACAGCCAACAGTTCGTCGCCCCACTTTAACAGTTTCTCTTCCGGAAAGGTTGTCCAACTCTCAGCAACATCAATTTCCAAACCAGAGGGTTTCATTTCGGGTTTAAGCTGATATCTTACCTTAAGATTTTGCTGACTCCCTTTTTTTCTTATAACCGATATAAAAAAACCCTCACCTCTTACCCTGTCGGGATAAAAACCATAACCATAAATACCATTGTAATCTATTTCTGTAATCCCGCTGAATTCTGAAATATTCAACATAACAGTCTCTGCCTCATGACTTTCAATCAGCCATTTAATATTCTCCTCATTCTCTCCGGGATTAAAAGTACATGTGCTATAAATAAGTATCCCATTCTCTTTTAAAGCCGGCCATATATCTGCAATAATCCTTTTTTGTCTTTCTGCGCAATGAAAAGCGTTCTCAGCCGACCACTCCGAAATGGCTATATTATTCCTGAACATTCCCTCTCCTGAGCAGGGAGCATCAGTCAGTATTATATCAAAATATCCTGATAACCTGCCAAATGCAGAAGGGTCACTCTGAGTCACAAGTGTATTGGAAGAACCCCATTTAGTAACAGTTTCAGCAAGTATACCGGCTCTTGCCCTGATTACTTCATTAGTTACAAGCAAGTCATCCGGTCCAATCAGGTCGGACAAATGAGTACTTTTGCCTCCCGGAGCTCCGCACAGATCGAGTACACGGATATTTTCAATATTTCCTGCAGTCTGTCTGAAAGCTTCTTCAAGGAACATACCAGAGGCTTCCTGTGGGTAATAGCAACCAGAATGAAAGAGCGGATCAAGAGTAAATGAAGGCCTGGTATCGAGATAAAAACCATTTCTGCACCATTGAACATGTTCCTCATTGACTGGTATTTTATTCCACTTAGATGGATTTAACCTGATGCTTACTGGAGAAGGTAGTTCAAGAGCCTTAAGCAGGTTGTCTGCATCAATATATTTCTGACCTGAAAGCCTTTGTATAAAATTATCGGGTAACATTATCAGGAATTAATATCTGTCTGCCAAAAAATTCATGATGAATTATTGACTTCTAAGGACGCTAAATTTTATTTACTCTTCAATGCGTTACACTACTTTTCAACATTCAAAGGGATTCTGAAAATAGAGATACTTGCCGGTCCTACTTTAAGATTCTTTCTGAATTGCATTACTTCCGGTCCCTCTATTTTTATAACTGGTTCTCTGCCTGGCTCATTGGTTGACATAACATCAGGTGAGGTTATTCTCCAAATTTCAATTTCATGAGATATATTTATTCCTGAAACTGATAATGGAAAATCAATAGCATCCCATGTAGGATTAACAACTGACAGGGTTAAGGTATCACCACCCTGAGTAAGAGTGGCACCAATATCAAGAGGACGGGTCTCCCCTGAGATCTCAACAGGAATGAAACCGAATTTATGGCGATAAAGCTTAAGAACCTGTCCAGTTGCATCGAAAACAGAATGAGTTGTGTTTGTTTTAATACAACCAATTACATTAACTGTTTGCGCATAATTTGCCATGTAAATAATGTCGGAGCTTTTTGAGTACTCATTTAATCCAGCTGCAATACCCATAGCATCCCTGAAGAAATATCTTGTACCCAGTTCCCCATAAATATATGGACCATACCAATAGTTCCATTCATCCATGCATATCCGAATATCTTTCCCCTTAAGGGCAGGTATTGACTTACGGTAATCCCGGTGAGCAACTGCCTTTTCCCTGATGGCATCCGGTATCTGTTTCACATGATTTAAGAGACCTCCCCCGCGGGCTTCTGATCGATAAAAATGTTCGCTTATGTAATCCATTTTATCTGAACAATTAGACAGAACCATTTTATCCCAATCTCCCAGATCGCCAACAGAAATAAGCTTTATTGACTGGTCAACTGATCTCATCCTGTCGGCAAAATCATTATTTTTTAAAACAAACTGGTCAGTTGACATATGTCCAAGTTGCCAGTCTCCGTACATCTCATTCCCTATTGACCACCACTTTACCATCCATGGATCCTTATGTCCGTTTAATGCACGCATATTACCCATAGGAGTACTTTCACTGCCATTTGTGTACTGTACCTCCGCCATTGCTTCACCGGCATCTCCCAGTCCGGCATTTACTGCAATATATGGTTCTGTATTTATAAGCTCACAGAACCGCATAAATTCATGTATTCCAACATCATTCGATTCAACACCCAGCCATGCAGGATTTTTCCTGGGAGGACGCTTGTCCCTATCGCCAATTCCATCGCGCCAGTTATAACCACTCACAAAATTACCTCCGGGCCATCTGTAAACGGGTGAATTAAGTTCCCGAAGAAGAGCAAGAACATCTGCTCTGAAGCCTTCAATATTATCTGCAGGCATCAGGGATACTGTTCCAATCCATAGTTTTCCATCACCTACCGGTTCAACAGACAGTACAGCATCATGAACGAGAACAGTAGACTTAAATCTCAGAGAGTAGACTTCGAACTTATTTGTAATATCATCTATTTCAACAATCTCTGTTTTATCATCCCATTTAAGTGTTACCAGGGCTTTCTGAATTCCGCCAGTAGCTTTAAGAATAATATGACCGTTATAATCGAGGTTCTCCTTCAATCCCAGGTTTTCCTGAAAGAGGATCGCTCTTTTACCATTTTCAACTGCCAGAACAGGGGTCTGTAACCCGGTGAAAGGATCTTTTGTATCCATTGACAGAAGTTCACTTTCTCCCGATACTTTCCAGGCTGATTCACTGGTTCCCGGAATATACCAGAACTTTCGATCTTCAAGCATCTCAGCCCATATACCTCCATAAATACAGCGACCCAGGTGTTCAATGAACTGACCGTATATATAAACCGGCATTGGTTCATACCGTACGTCAGTATTAATCATGATATCTGTTGTAATCTTTTCTGATGAAATAAGTTCCAGATTCATGTTATCGAACCAGGCTCGTCCCCTGGCATTTTTCCCAATATCCAGAATACAGGAGATTGTTGCACAATCGTTATTACCAGTTTCAAACTCAAAATTAACCAGTGTCCAGTCATTTGTCCCGGTAATTCCATCAGACACAACATTAAGTCCATCCAGTCTGAAGCCAGCACCCTTACCGGTTTGTGATACGAGATTTTCAGTTTTTATCCACCCGGAAAATTTATATTTAGACCATGGTTTTAAGAGAACTTTAGTTGTCCATCGTCCATTTGTAAACCTGTCGGCCTGGATAAACAGACTTTTTGTGCCATTCAGGGCTACATTATCAAAGAAACTAATTGCATGTCCTGCCCTCGGATCAACATTCCAGGCTTTAACATCAGAACCTTCTGTAATTTCTGCCGACGGATTCTGAATAATACCAAATTCCTGATGATCATTTGTTGCATTCCTGTAAGTACAACCTGAAATAAGAAGAACTGCAAATAATAACGTTAAAGTGAAGTTTTTCATAATTACTCAAGATATTTAGTAAAAGAATCCCTGTGCATATAAAATATTAGGTGTAAAAAACACACTTAATTATTATACTAAATTAATAATTATCAGTTAAGAGAGAAACTAATTTTTAAGTATTTGACCTAATTTGCTGATAAATAGCCATTACCGATAAGAATAAAAGGAGACCAGTATAATGGCTGGGGATATATTTTTATAACGTCGCGCTGGGCAAGCGTGAGAGCTGTCTGCAGGTCATGAGACTTAAGATACCTGTAAAAATCAGACATGAGAAGAGCAGTGGGATAATCAGCAACAGCCCATAGACTAACAATAACTGATGAAGACCCGGCAAATAGAAATGCCCTGCTTAATCCTACTATTTCGTCACCCTTTGTCACATTTCCCAGGCCTGTTTCACATGCACTTAATGTCACAAGTGTGGCATTGAGATTTAGTTCAAATACTTCAAAAACATTGAGTAGTCCGTCATCTTCATCAGATGGTGGAAAAAGCAGATGAGAATATAGCGGGTGATCGTAATTATAGCTGCCATGTGTAGCAAAATGAATAAAATTATAATCACCTGCGTTCTTTTTCACAAATGTCTCAGTGCTTTGCTTTCCGAAAGCTGAGATATTATCAGGATAGAGGGGGAGTATTTTTCTCAGCTCGGCTTCTGTCCCTGGTAATCCAGTTTTATCTCCTACTACAATATCCGATAGTGCCATGCCCAAAAATCTGTTACCAGTCTTGACCTGCCTTTTCTTACATATCATAAATACACTGGCAGATGGTTCATATATTATATTAAACCTCTGTACCATAAATTCCCCACGACTGTTTACAAGTGCCTGAAAAGGCAGGAGATGCAAAGCTCCATTCGGGATAATAACGATATCGGAACAGGCGGCAATTCGGTTTTCAACAGGGGCTATGAGTATTGAATATAAATTCTTCAGGTCAGACATTGTTTCATCAGTGGAATTATTGCTGATCGATTTTCTGGACTTCTCAACCATTGCTGTTAGCTTTTTATCTTCGACCGGAACCGTCATACTAACAATATCTGATTTTGTAATTACCCAGTATATCAATTCATTACTACTAATCCAGTATGTAAGAACAGCGGTCTGATCATTAAGTAATGCCTGAAGGTTCTCAAGGTTTTCAGGTTTGAAGGAAATCATCTCTGCATATGCAGGATTATTAAGTTTGATCCTTTGAATTATATCCTCATATTCTGATTGTGTTGAAGAAATAGCATCCCTCAGTTGCCTCAGACCGCTATTTCGCAACCCTGATTCTCCGAAACTTTCCCCCTCACCCTGCTGAACAAGTTTATATAGTTTCTGTAACTCAATCCTTTTCGCCTGTTCCAGAGATATCAGATCGCCCGATACAGAACCTTTATAGTTGATCCGCTTGTTAGCCAGAATATCATAGAACGCTCTTGCTCTGGCCTGCTCAGACATATGGAATGCTTCTATTGGCTGGTTTATTTTTAAAAGCAACCTGATCAACCTGTCATAAACTTCTCTTTTGCTCTCGAAGAAAGTACTTTTGAATTCATCAATAGTCAGGTTTCCTCTTATCTTTTCAATTACCGATACTGAATTTCTGTAAGATTCGACAGCTTTCTGATCCTGTTTAAGTTTTTCAAACATTCTTCCGAGATGGAACCATGCCTGCCACGCAGTTTCAGGGAAATCAGTGGCCATGGAGGCTGAATCCAAAAGAGGGAATGCAGCATCCATATCTTCCTTTTCAACAAGTAATATCCCTTTGAGAAGCGATACATTTGAAACTCCTTCCCTGTTCCTTGCAATCTTAAACTTTTCCTCTGACTGATTAAGATAGATCAAAGCACTGTCGCACTTACCTCTTTTCATCAGCATTTCAGCAATGCGTAAGGAAGATATTGCCTCTCCCGAGAATGAACCCTGGGAAGAGAAATAATCATTCGCGCTCATTACCTCACCCAGTCTCATATTAAGGGAAGCATCCAGGCTCCTTGTATTCATTGAAATTGTATTTTTTTCCTCACGTGCAGCCAGATAATATTTCTCTGCTTTATGAAAATCGCCAAGTTTCCTGTAGATATCACCCATCCCGATAGTGGTCCAGATTATCTGCCCTTTAATTCCAAATTTACTTGCTTCATTCAATGCTTTTTCCTGGTATCTGAAAGCATTTTCATATTCTCCGTTTCCTAATGATAATGAAGCTAGAAGCTGATTGTGTTCAGAAGTACCCAGATCAAGTTCCTCGGCCATTTTCAAGAGTGAGGTCAGATTCCATTTCACCCCTTTTATCACCAGCCTGGCGAAACATGTTCAGAGCTTTTTCAGTAAAATCAAGTGCTTTATCAGATTTGCCCATCATGGAGTATAATTGTCCCAGGGCGAGATATGTATCAGCAATAGAAAGTCTGTTAATATTCTTCAGACTCTGATCCATCCCACTGCTTAGCCTGAGAGAATTTTCGAGTGAAGATATTCCGTTCTGGCTTAAGCCCATATAGATAAAGATCTTTCCCCTGTGCCTGAAATCCGAGATCAGGTTCAATGTGTTATTATTTAACGAATCAAGTTTTACTGCAAGATCCACCTGAGACAAAGCTGATTCATAATTCCCCATCATCTCAAAACAATTGGCAATTTTTCTGTGTACCTCTGATTCCATATCAGGATTCCGATATACTCCCAGCTTTTTACTTGCTTTAAGCATCTCAGAGTAATGTACTATCGCCGTCTCATAGTCATGATTGTTAAAATAAGCGTCGCCCTGATTCTGTTCCCTGGTCACAATGATGGAAGGTGTGGCACATCTCTCCAGGTTTAATAACAGTATGAGAGTAATTAATAGCAGTATAATGCGGCCGGAATATGAAAAAATAGGTTTAATATATTTCTTAACCTGCATGAAAAAATATTAAAATATGTATTGCACCATTAATATATAGAGCGGATCGGCTGGAACATTCCATCCCTTCAATGGAATCCTTACGAACTCACCAAGTCGGAACCGGTGTACCTGAAAAACCAGGCTTGGTTCATAGGATAATGCCCATGATGCAGGTAAAAGAGGAGATTCTGAATCTTCAATTTTACCCTGCGCCTCATAATAAAAATTCACTTCATTGGCCAGGACAATCCATTCATTAAGGTGAAGGTTAACACTTAGACCGGATTCGAAAAGATTCCCTAATCTGAATTGACGTTCAGTCAGATCGGCAGGTCTGATCAGCTTGGTACCATTAAAATTGAATGTATAACCTGCGAAACCAGAGAATGAATAAGGATATTTCAGCTTTCGTGCAGAAAGATTAATACCAATAGCATATGTTCCATCACCTACCGGCAGGTCATACTGGTTTTCACTTTTAATGTTTCCCGGATTCTTTTGTCCTGTAGGCACGATAACCTGCATTGCTCCAGTTAAAGAGAATTTCCGTCCCACTTCAGGAATGATCTGGTATTTCATTGCTAAACGGCTGTCGCCCAATCCTAATCCTTTGTTTTTCGAAACATTTACTACAGTAGTATTTGTTACTGTATTTATTTCGGTAGTCTGAGTTTCCTGTAATGCGTTCATATATTCCGATATCAAATCTACCTGGAACCGGTCACTAAGTCCATACTGAAGTGTTATGCTGTAAGCGGATTTTGATCCCCATGAACTATTGAGGTAATACTCTTTATTTCCCCCATCATTAAAATATTTATCAGCTACCCTGTAATCTATCAGAAGGCCAAGTCTGAAAAAACCCTTTCTTAATGTTACCGGCTCGGTAACTATTGTCTGCTGTTTAAGATCTGATGGCAGCAATTGTTTCTCCGTCTGTCCGAAACAAGCAGAAGAAAGAGTAATTACAAGAAAAATAACAATAAGCTTCTTCATAAATTATGTCCTCTCACCTCATGAACGGAAAGATATTAAAACTAAATGTAGTAAAGAGATAAAATGGGGCATCGTTGTTTTTTCCGCTAACGGGAAAGCCTGCAATCTGATAAACCGTGAGCCTTGGCGAAATCTGTAGTTCAAAGCCTGGTTCAATATTGATCAGTTTCTTTTCAGGATTCCTGTATTTATTACCCCAGTACTCGGTCCACCCTCCCTTAGCTCTGAAATAGCTGCCGTTAAGGTAAATATTAAACCAACCGGTTGCCTGGTAATGAAGTGAGGCATCAAATGTTGTGGTACGGCTTAAAAGATAACTGTATGACTTGTCATAATAGGAGAATAATTTATCGGCCATTGATTCCTCCCATCTAATGTTTTTCCCCTCTTTTGCCGGCTCCCGAAGTGTCCATTCAGCTTCAGCCGAAAACTTCCTAAAAGTAAATTTTGTAGCGGCAGCAATCAGATATACTGGTACTCCATATCCATTTGAATTATTATAATGCAGGTTAACTGTATAGCTGTTTGCAGCTGTTACTGCGGTAACTGTATTATCAGGCTTTTCAGGCTCAAATTCTGCTGAAGGGATGAATGCTCCTCCCTTCAGACTAAAATCAAACCATTTATATTCTATTGGCAATCTGATTGCTGCATAGATAAACAAATCACCCATCCCCTTCGATTCAGTAAGTTTATTAACAGTAATCTTTTCTGTTGATGTTAAGGTTATATTAACTATTGATTCTGTTTCATCCCTGATACCCCTGCGCAGGAAATCAGATTCAGCGCCGAGTTCAATATAATCTGTCAATCCATATCGCATCTCGATGAAATAGTAATGATAGACAGAACCTGTACCCGTTTTTCTCAGTAAAGTCTTTTCACCTGTTGCACTAAATGACTGGGTTCTTACGGCAAATTTATATCCAGTATTGAGTTGAATCTGTCCTTTATAAAGAGACAAAGGACGCAAATTATAAGGCATTGTAAGCATAACAAATTTATCTCTTTTAACTTTAGCCTGCTGACCCTCCAGGCTGTTAACCTGAATAAGGGCAACACACGATAAGAGAATAATAAGTATTTTACTTCTCATACCTTTTTAGTTATTCGATAGGCAAAGTATATCTGACAACCCCTTTTGTATCAAGACCAAACCAAAGGTTTCCCGATTTATCTTCGCCAATAGAGTGAATTATATTTTCAGGAAATCCGTTTAAAACATTGTATGTCCGGGGTATTATGCCATCGAATTTTACCAACCCGTCAGAAGCCGTTGCAAACCAGATATTACCATTACGGTCTTCGAAAATATCATTTATGAAGCTGCTGTCTTTACCATTAAGAAGCGACATATGATGAAGTCCTTTCCGGTCTATCCACGATACTTTATTGCCTCCATTGGTACCAATCCATAACCTCTCTTTGCTGTCCCTCCGCAATGATGAGATCTTATTATCCGGCAATCCATCCAGCGTTGACATATATGAATATCCTGTGCCATTCCATTTTATGAGTCCGTTATCTGTCCCAAGCCAGATATTTCCTGCTGCATCCTCCTCAATTACATTGATTTTTTTATAAATTTCCGAGTATGTCTTAACAAAACCCGAACCATTGTTAACATAAAAGCCCTGATCTGTAGTACCAACCCAGACTGAACCATTTGATGCTACCTTAATTGACTGTACCACCATAGATGTTACCGGATCTAGATATGAATCCCAGGTGTTATCCTGAGAAAGGATTGAAACACCTGTTGCTGTACCAAAAATTATGCTTCCATCAATACCTTCAGCAAGACAGCTAACAGAATTGTTCAGAAGCAGACTATTTGCGGTCTGATAGTATGTCCATAATCCATCTCGGAATTTTGCAATACCCTGATCTGGGAATGTAAGCCAGAGATTATCTCTGCTATCGAGCTTAATATCAGCTACCCGGTTCGCAGGTAAACCATCGCTTGTATCAAAAACTGTCCATACTCCGGCTTCTGAAGGATCAAAAAGATCATAATCAGTACGATCGCATGAACTGACAAAAATCATTAAAGAGATAATAACTGCCTTTGTAAAGGAATCCTGTAGTGTTTTTATCTTTCGCATATAAAGATTTTATATGTGAACGTTTACTCTTCCTCTCTGCAAATTTAATTCCAAAAATTTAAATTACATTGAAAATAAATAAATGGTGACAGCAGTTCGGAAATTAACTATCATCACCCAGATACGTTTTCCGGCTGCCTTTAAGGTTATCTGATCGTTTCCTCCAGATAAAAAACACAGGAATTCCAAGCAGAACAATACCTAATCCGGGAAATGTATAATTCGGTTTATATATAAGAAGGATAACCATTATAGAGATTGTAGTAAGAATATAAATTGCAGGGATAACAGGGTAACCAAAAGCTTTATATGGTCGTGGGATGTCGGGCCGTTTTGCTCTGAGAACAAATATTGCCAGAATTGTCAGGGTGAAGAAAATCAATACAGCAAAGATTACATAGTCCAGCAAGTCTCCATATGTTCCTGACATACAAAGCAATACAGCCCAGACACCCTGAACAGCTATAGCAAATCCAGGAACCCCGTTTTTATTTATTTCCCCAACTTTCCTGAAAAAAAGACCATCTTTAGCCATGGCATAATATACCCTTGGGCCCGCCATAATAAGACCATGATTGCAGCCAAAAGTACTTATCATTATAAATATCGCCATAATAACTGCTGCATAATCTCCAAAGACAACACTCATTGCTGATGTAGCAACCCTGTCGTCAGTAGCAAACTGGATCCCTCTGGTAAGAACATCTGCACCATCTGGTGAGCCAGATAAGGGTAAAACCTTTATATAGACAAAATTAGTTACCAGGTAGATTGCGGAAACTATGAGGGTACCAAAGAAAAGACTTAGCGGCACATTGCGTTTCGGGTTGATAACTTCTCCTGAAATATAAGTCACATTATACCAGGCATCAGCAGAAAATAAAGACCCTACAAGAGCTGTGCCTATTGCTGCAATCAGAGAGAATCCTACCAGGGGAATTACCTGGTTATCCTGACTAACCTGGCTGGCCTGCCAGAAAACCTCCTTATTTATGTCAAAAGAATTCAGGCCACCGGTGGCCAGGAAGCCAACAGCTATGAATCCGAACAGGGCAATTACTTTTGTAGAGGAGAAAATATTCTGAACTGTTTTACCTGTCACAATACCTCGTGTATTGAGCCAGGTAAGAAACGAGATCATTGCAATGGCTATCACCATTGTACTGTTAATATTCAATGGGCCAATATGCAATAAGATATTCTTTTCAGATATCCAGGGAAAGAGAACACCGCTGAATTTTGCGAATGCTACAGCTACAGCAGCAATAGAACCGCACTGAATTACAAGGAAGGTGGTCCAACCAAAAAGGAATCCCAGAAGGGGGTGATATGCTTCCTTCAGATAAACGTACTGACCGCCAACCTCAGGCATCATTGATGCAAGTTCACCGTAACTAATTGCGCCAATTACAGTTATAATACCAGTAATTAGCCAGACTAACATCAGCCAACCCGGAGACCCAACATTCCTGGCAATATCAGCACTTACAATAAAAATTCCGGAGCCAATCATTGCACCGGCAACAATAGATATTCCATCGAAAAGATTAACTCTTTTCTGAAGAAGGTGGTTCTCTGTCTGCATTTATCCTTTAGTATATAGCCTAGTTTGCAATGCTTACCTGTTTACCGGTTAACCTTAACCTTGTAGTCAGTACTTGTGTGAACAGGGGATCGAGATATCCTTTAAACCCGGGCTGCTTTCCACCAACTGATATTGTAAAATAACCCGGCTCTATTACCCTTTTGTCCTTATCGTTAATAATTGAAAATTGCCGTGGGGTAAGTATGAACTCAACCTCCTTACTCTCACCCGGATTTAAAGATATCCTTCTAAATCCTTCGAGTTGACGTATTGGTCTGGCTGTTGAAGCTTTTTCATCGGTGATGTATAATTGAACAACCTCTTCCCCCTGAACTTTACCTGAGTTTGTAACGGTTACTTTAACAGATACATTTTCGCCTGCAGGAGATTTTTCAGGAATTGACAGATTACTATATGCAAATGTGGTATAACTTAAACCGTAGCCGAAGGGATATAATGGCTCCCTGGTAAAGAATCTGTATGTCTTCCCTTCCATATCATAATTTTCGAATTCAGGGATCTGGTCTATTGATTTATAATATGTTACAGGGAGCCTTCCCGCCGGATTATAATCTCCGAAGAGAACATCTGCAACAGCATTTCCACCCTGTTGACCGGGATAACCGGCAAGAAGCATCGCAGAGGCCTTTTCCTCTGCTTTATTTACAGATAAGGCACCTCCGTTCATAAGTACAACAATAACAGGTTTTCCGGTTGATGTAACAGCTTCGAGAAGTTGTTCCTGCAGAAGAGGCAGGTTGAGATTTGTTCTGTCACCCCCGTTGAATCCTTCAATTTTTATCCTCATTTCTTCACCTTCAAGACGTTGTGACAGGCCCAGGACCATAACAGTCACATCTGCCTCATTTACTGCTTTTAGGGCATTTTCTACCAAATTAACACGAGGACGTGACCAAAGCAATTTCATATCTGCATCACCTGAAAAATTCTTATAAAGTACTTCAATTTTATACTTTTCACCGGCTACAAGCTCAGCAGGAGCTTCAGTATGATTCGCACTGTCTTCTCCTCTGAATTTTATCAGGCTTTTTCCATCAAGCAGGATCTCATAAGCAGAAGAGCCCCAACCTCCCAGGTAAAATGTACCAGATTCAGGAGGAACCAGCCATGTTGTCCATTTTATCCCGAAATTATCGTCTGGCATATCAATCCTGGGAGAAAGATGTTCCCAGTAAAAATTTATTTCATCATCAATCCTCGAAAACAAAGGCACACCCTTCATATCCCTGTTATCAAAATATTCTCCGTAAGCTCCCTGTTTACCATCTGCAGTTTGTAAATAACGTGATGGAACAACTGTCAGGTTATGAATTCCATCAGCCAGATCACTTCCTTCCGAATATAAAACCCGGGTATCGGGGTAGACTTTATTCATGATACCCTTCAGAATTGTTACAGGATCTTTTGATATACCATTATAATTTCCAATCAGAGCTTCAAAATTATCAGCGTTTGGTCCGATAACAGCAATAGTTTTTATCTCTTTCTTCAGCGGGAGAATGTTATCCTTATTTTTCAGAAGAACAATTGATTCCCTTGCTGCCTGTCGTGCAAGAGAGTTGTTGAAATCAGAACAATTTACAAAGTATGGTATCTGTGAATAGGGAACAATCTCATCAGGATCAAACATTCCAAGCATAAACCTGGCTGTAAGAACCCTTTTAGCTGAAACATCAATTTCAGCTTCAGTCAGTATACCCCTTTCAACTGCTGTTAATAACCTTCTGTAATCTGAACCACATTCAAGATCAGTACCTGCCTTTACAGCTGCTGCTGATGCCTCTGCAGCATCTTTGGAAAACTTCATAAAACTATGAAAATCTGATATTGCACCACAGTCAGAGACAACATACCCTTTAAAACCCCATTCATTACGAAGTATGTCAAACAGAATAGGATTAGCACAACATGGATAATCCCTGAACTTATTGTATGCGCCCATTATGGAATAGACTCCACCTTCGACAACAAGAGTACGGAAGGCTGGCAGGTATGTTTCCCTGAGATCTGATTCACTGACCTTTGCATTGAATGAATGACGTGATGGTTCCGGGCCGGAATGAACAGCATAATGCTTAGCTGTCGCAACCACTTTCAGGTACTTTGGATCATCGCCCTGCATCCCTTTGACAAACTGGAGCCCCATCCTGCCTGTCAGATATGGATCTTCCCCATAAGTCTCGTGACCCCTTCCCCATCTTGGATCGCGGAAAATATTAATATTTGGTGACCAGAAGGTAAGTCCCTGATATCTGCCTCTTTTATCTCTGCGTTGAAATTCATTATATTTTGCTCGTGCTTCATCAGAAATTGCATTGGCAACATTGTACATTAACCCTTCATCGAATGAGTTGGCAATTGTAATTGACTGTGGGAAGACTGTTGCATAACCAGCACGTGCAACTCCATGTAAAGCTTCATTCCACCAGTTATATGCCGGAATACCGAGATGTTCAATCGCTGGTGATGTATAAAGCAGTTGGTTTGCTTTCTCCTTCAGGGTCATTCTTGATAAAAGGTCGTTCACTCTTTCTTCAAGAGGAAGAGAAGGATTTCGGAAAGGAAAGGAATAATTTGTCTGCTGAGCCCATGTAACTAAAGAAGATGCTGAGAGGGTGAGCAGAAGAATAATTGATAATACCTTTTTCATAAGCAGGGTTTTAGATCTGAGTGGAAAAGTATAAAAAATCTTAATAACAATTGATATCAGAATTATTGCAAGTTTTAAACAGAATGAATTTGAATTTCTTATTATCATCATAAGAACATTAAGAATTATAGATCTCCAGCAGTTTCAACCTACAATTCATATATTGTAATCAGAAAATGCTCCTGTCTTTTATTTCAGGAAGGACTTAAGAAGTGCAACTATTTCTTCGTGTCCATTCTTCCCGGCAAAAGTCATGGCATCATCCCCGTCAACATCTTTTAGTGAAGGATCAGCCCTATGTACGAGCAAAAGTTTTACTACCTCAATGTGTCCTTCAGCAGAAGCATACATCAGTGCAGTGAAATGCTCTTCAGTATCCGCCATATCAGGATCTGCGTTATTACTTAACAGAATTTTTACAGCTTCAGGGAAAGGTCCTGATGAAGCAAGCATGAGAGCCGTACGACCATAATTGTCACACAAATTAACCTGTGCTCCGTTTTGAATCAGACTCTTAATAAGAGCCGAATGCCCGTTGAAAGACGCATACATAAGTGCGGTGCGCCCATCTTCATCCAGTTTATTAACATCCGATCCGCTCTTAAGCCACTCCGACACCTGGCCAAGGTCTCCATCTAACGCTGCCTCATGGATTGAGATCCTCTGATCAGGCTCTGCTACAATGTTATCCTTTGTAATCTTCAGAACTATATCCTCACAATAAACAGGTGAAGAAACAAGTGTCCATCCTCCTGAATGGTTAACCAGACTTGCAGCTGTTTCACCGGCACTTTTTGTATCAAGCCAGGTCAGATTGTAAGCACCTGCTGGTAAATTTATTTCAATCGTCAAACCTGTACATATTGTATCTTTTCCCGAAAAGTAAAGTGCATATACCTTGCCCTCATCCATGAGTCCGGCAATACTGCAGTTCTCCCCCATATTCAACCTTACCAGGTTATTCCCTACAGGTTTCATATTGATGTAATTAATTGATTGCATGAATTCTGCAAGAATTCTGAATTGACTCCTGAGAGTTTTACCCCCACCTCCCGGCTGCCCTTTACCAAATTTAAAACTTCCGTTCTCATTATCCGTTGTAAATGAATAGTCGAGGTGGTTGAAGATAGCTCCTCCCGACAAAATAAAATTCCAGGCTTCCATCCGGTATTGTGCGTCATCAGTTCCGTTAAATCCAGTCTCATTATCCCCTATAGCCATATTCAGATGATAATTTTGAGACACAGCAACGGGAGGATGTGCATAATGAAAGTTATATACAGAAACACCTTTACGTAGAGATGGAATTAATTTATGTCCGTTAGCTATATTATTTGAAATAAGATGTTTATGTTTAAAGTCCTTTTCAGCATCGATAATTATTTCAGTCATATATGTTTCCCACTCGCGGAGAGAAATGGTGTCGCCAAAATATGGCTCGTTACATACTTCATAATATAGATTGTCGAAAGTTTTAAGTTCTCTTACTATTTTTCTGACCATTTTTTCCTGGTAATATTATTCCGGGTAAATAAGGGAGATAATTTCCATTGAAGAGTATCATAAAAATTTGAGAACAGGTCGAGTTCTACTATAATACCCCTTTTGCCTGCCTCTCCTACAAAATCTTTCAGCCTTTTAAAATAGCTCTCATCCCATTTTGTCAGATCAAATTTCTTGCCGCCATTTGCATATCCATCTTCCTTTCCCCTTGCCCAGGGTGAAATATACCTCCCGTTTGCAGGAGCAAGAGTGTTCTTTTCAATCCCAAAGGCTCCCTGAGGTTCAACATATATACCCGAAAAAGTACGTGTTAAATTCAGTCCTGAGGCAGCAAGTTCATCGAGGTATTTTACGTAGTCAAAATCCAGATTCATAACTGCTCCATAATGCTCAGTTGATCCGATCAGTATTGCAGGTCTTTCCCTGAAAAGAAAATAGTGAGGATTTTCGGGGTTAAGACTAAGTGGAATATGTTCTGCGACAGGTTCCCCACAGCTAACAAGGAGCCAGACAGGACAAAAAAAACAGAGCAGTGTTGTAAGTCTCATGGTAAAGGTGGTTCAAAAGGATAAAAACAGCAATATTCACAGGTGATTGTTATAATTCAGGAGCCATCGAGACAGATATACCCTTTCTTTTGTGATGATCCCGAAATTCCATTTACAAATTTTCCATTCACTGACAGTTTTATTACACCATCAACACAAACAACATCGTAGGTATTCCATTCCCCTTTTCCAAGGCAAAGATTCTCAATCGATTTACTTCGTGTGCCTCGAGGATTATCCGGAATAGTCTGCACTCCTCCAACACCAAATAATTCACCATGCACATATGCAATTGGTGGTGTAACTCCATCACGTTCATTTAGCTTTACCCATTCAAGTTCGAGCATCTGGACTTCAACCCCGTTGGGAAGCCGTGTTTCTTCAGGAGGGTTGGCATTACTCCACACAAAAACCCCTGAATTGCCTCCCGGTTCGGTATGCATCCATTCAATGTGAAGAATAAAATTCTCAAATTGTTTCTCTGACCTCATCACACCAATCGGATTACCTGAACAAATAAGAATATTTTTCGCCAGATGCCATGTATCAGGGGCAGTATTTACATTAACCCAGGTCAGGGGAACTTCCTTTTCTCTGGTCTTAGATAATGCTTTATTAAGTGAAGAGGCCTTTCCAAAAGAAATCTGATTATCCTGGGCACAAATATTTCCAGCAAGTCCATTCAAAATCAATATGATAAGGAGCTTTTCCAATACAATTGCAGATATTTTCATATTTTTAGATTAAGATTAACATTTTTATCACTATAAATTCCAAAAAAAAATAAAATTACTGTCAATAAATTATTTTTTTGCTTTTCTGAAATACTTGTTCAGAGTATATTCAGGCTGATGAACATCAGGATTTCTTACAAGTTTTGTATGATCATAACTTAGTGGCAATTTTATATTTGTTATTAAAGGAACTGTATCATTCGAACTTACCTGCCACCCTCTCATAAGATCGGTCAGTTCATCCAGTTTTGTCTTATAGCTTGTAACACAGGCAAGATTATTAATTTCCAGCGGATCATTTTTCAGGTTAAACAACTGGTTATAATCTCTTTCCGGATACCTTATCAGTTTCCATTCATCGGTTCTGACTGCTCTCACAGTATGTCTGTAAGCAGTAAATATTGAAGACCTGACTCCTTCAGAATTACCATTTATAACAGGTACAAGGCTCTTGCCGTCAACATCTGAAGGTGAAGGAATATTACATAACTCTGTAATTGTAGGAAAAAGATCAAGAAGGTAAACCAGGGCATCATTTATTGTACCTTTCGGAATTCCTGGCCCCCTAATAATCAGGGGAACCTTAGTACTGTGTTCATAAAGATTTTGTTTCCCGAGTAATCCATGACTTCCAATAGCCAATCCGTTATCTGCAGCGTACACAATAATTGTGTTATCAAACAGATCATTTTTTTTAAGAACTTCAATTATATCTCCAACTCTATCGTCAAGATGTTTTATCAGTGCATAGTAATCGGAAAGGGCATCCCTTATAATTTCAGGAGTTCTGGGCCAGGGTGAAAGGTTTTCGTCTCTAATTGTCAGATCGTCGAACTGAAAAGGGTGCAATGGCATAAAATTACCTGGCAATGGAAGAGATTGACCGTGATAACTATTTATATAATCAGGTTTTGGTGAATACGGATCATGAGGAGCAGTAAAAGCGACATAACAGAAGAATGGATTTTCACGTTTCCCTTTTGCATAATCATTTAAAAACCCGATAGCAGCACCTGAAAAAAGGTCAGTTGAAAACCCTTTTTTCTGAGGCTCTGACAATTTTCCATCAGATTCAAGATTTTGGCATGGGACCTGAAAATGATCAGCCATACCTCCCAGGAAAACATTCTTCCCTTTCTTAAATGAACTCTCAAATGCACTTTTTTCATTATGCCATTTACCGGTACCAAAGGTTTCATATCCCTGTTCTCCAAAGTGGTGAGGCATTGTATTCTCTCCGTCCAGCTTGTCATATACATTGAATAAATACTTTCCGGTAAGAAGCATCGCCCTGCTTGGTGCACATATTGCCCCATGATGACCTCCCATTACATATGCATTATTAAAGCGTACTCCTGTCAGTGCAAGGCTATCAACGTTGGGTGTTTTAATATAGGTATTGCCAGCACAACCCAGAGCGTCAGCTCTCTGATCATCTGCCAGAATAAACAGAACATTGGGTCTTCCGAAATTTTCCTTAGCTTCAGTTTGCATCTCCCTTGTATTGCAGCCTGAGAATGCTTCCAGTAAAAGTAATGACGAGAATGATACAACTGTATATTTCATTTTCTGATCTTGCTAATTAAATAGTTTTCAAAATCATTATATAGTCATTTTGCCCGGGTGTTTCTGGAAATTTATCTCAAGATATGCTCCGGTAGCATTAGCTTTTGTACATAACTGAGGGATACCATCGACAATGTCAATTGATTGCTGGTGAACATGCCCGGCAAAAACACCCAGTACATTTGCAGTTGAAAAAACCTCGGAACAAAAATCCATTGTAACTTTAGTATGTCCGGATTCAGGCCATTTCTTTCGTCTTTCAAGCTCAAAAGATCTATCCGCCTTTCCTCCCCATAAGGGATTTCCGCATCCATACCCCATTGAACGGCCGGGGACATAAACAGGAATATGCATCATAATAATCATAGGGGTACCTTTTCTGGCATGCATTCTGAAAAAATCAAGTTGCTCTGGCAGTATCTCATAAGTTGAATTATCTATTGCAATAACATTAATATCCTTAACTTTATATGAGGCCATTAACGGATCGTTACCCTGGTAAAGCAAATTCAACCTTTTTTTTGTCCATTCATTGCGCAACATCTGACTACTTCCTTCCATTCCCTCATAATGCCAGTCATGATTTCCTGCAATATAAATATAAGGAATGCCTGTAACTTTCAGTTTGTTATAAACATATTCTATTGCTGCCTCAGAAGGAAAACTAAAAATGTCGCCTGTCAGAGCGAGGAGGTCTGCATTCTTTTTAACAGCATGTTCAAGAACCGCCTCAAAAGATTCAACCGGATTGGTATCCTCACCTGTTATGAAATGGCGGGTTGTATTATAGGCTTTAGCCATCCTCTGGCTATATTGTTTAAACGGATCACCTCTCTGGTCATCCATCCAGAGATGAGTATCAGTAATCCGAATGATTTTAATAGGATTAATCAGCCCAGGAAGAAAATAGGAGATTCTATTATCATCAATAGAAAAAGTGCTTCCAGACAATTGTTTTAGTTTTAGTTTTGATTTTTCAGGGGCAACGGCTATTGAGTATTTACTTAAACCAACTCCGGCAGATGCTAAAATCAACTTATTCAAAAAACTGCGTCTTTCCATAGTAAACTTATTTCCTTGTTAATTCAATTTCATAATTACCTGCAGATAGTTTATAGCATCCGGAAGGGTTAAGTTTCAATGAGAAAGTATCTTCAGATGGAGAGATCAGGACTCTCTTAATCGGATATTTCTCAGGTAAGAACAGGTCTGCAGTTGAATTAGCAGGAACTGTAACAAAATAAACAACAGTATTTTTCTTCCTGGTCCACCGGGAGATAATTTTTCCATATGGAGAAATGTGTGAAGATTCGGCGAAGGTGAGAGCTTCCACAAATGAAGGACGCAGAATGATATTTTTAAAACCCGGCTGCTCAGGATCAGGTTTGATACCCCCAAGAGCTTTGTAAAACCATGCACCTATCTCTCCGAACATTATGTGATTCATTGATATGTCCTTAGCAGCGTCAATGGGCCAGTTCTCATACAATGTGGTAGCTCCGTTCACAATCCACCACCCCCAGGAAGGAAAAGTCTCCTGCGATGCCAGGGTATAAGCCAGATCAGCATATCCATTTTCGCTCAACGCATTCAGAATAGCTTTTGTACCAAGCAATCCGACATCAATATGTCTATTGTCGGACTCAACACGTTTTGCAAGGTTCCCGGCAACAATAGACCTCATATCATCCGGGACTACTCCCCAGAAAAGCGGTACACTGAGATCAGTCTGAAATCCTTCTCCATACAATCCTGTTTCTTTGTTCAGGTACTTACTGTTAATAGCATTTTTTATCTTTTCAGCTAATGCCGAATAATATATATGGTCTTCTTCTTTGCCAAATATTTTTGCTGCTTTTGAAAGTATCACTGCGTCTGCATAATAGTAAACTGAAGAAGTTAATTCCACAGGCGATTTCGACTTCACCGGAACCCAATCCCCCAGTCCCCATGTTGTCAACCCTGAAGGGTAATTATAGCCAATATGATCAACATATCGTTTAATATTGCCATAGCAGTCGGCTAACAGGCTGGCATCTCCATAAAAGAGGTAAATATTCCATGGTATTATAGCAATAGTACTTGTCCAGTCCGGACCGTTTGCCCAGTCATAACCCCATCCTCCTGTTGGAATTATAGCTGGCAAAACACCATTTGGCTGCTGTTCATCACGATGGTCAGCTAACCATTTTTCGTATACAGTTATGCCGTCGAAGTTATAGAGTCCGGTCTCAATTGCTATTTGTCCATCGCCTGTCCATCCGTTCTTTTCACGCTGCGGACAATCAGTCGGATAACCGAACAGGTTAGACAGATATGAATTATTTGTTGCCCACCAAATTTTATTTATAGTTGGATTTGATGTTTTTATTTCACCAACGGGCGGCACATCACTATGCATGAAGTAACCTGCAATATTTTCAGTTGTAAGACTGACCGGTTTACTGCTGATTACCTCAACATACTGAAATCCCTTATAATTAAAACGGGGCATAAAACTCTCTTCTCCCTTTCCACCTAGAATAAAGATATCGGTCTGAAATGGATCTTTATCGTCAGTAGGTCTGTAATGAACATCAATATTCGAAATATCGACTCTGCCGTTCGGATATAGTCTCTCTCCATGCTTCATCCTTAAGATCGTTCCTGATTCACCGCTTGTCCTTATCCGGCATACACCAGCAAAAGTTCTTCCAAAATCAAATACATAAGTAGTATCATTAATTTTATTAATACTCTTAGCCGGAATAAATTCAACATTCCTCACAGGATGTAATTGCTGCGAAACTATATTAGCTGAAGGCGCTGCCCTGTAAATTACGTTTTTCCATTCCTTATCATCGAAAGAGATACTATTCCATCCCCTTTGTTCAAGACGGGAGTCATAATGTTCGGCAGTATATATACTATTAAATATAACAGGACTGAGGGAGCTTTTCCAGGTATTATCTGTCGATATTGTTTCTACAGAACCATCATCATAAGTCAGACGAAGATCCATGCAAAATGCCGGACGGTTGCGCCAGGGAGCACGGTCGAAATACCAAACAGCAGTAGACTGGTGGTTATACCATCCGTTCCCCAGCAGAACTCCTACTGCATTACGGCCTGCCTGAAGATGGCTTGTTACGTCGTATGTTACATAAAGGGTACGCCGGTCAAACCGGGTATACATTGGATCGAGCCGGTGATCACCTACTTTCTGATCATTAATATATAATTCATAAAGACCACCAACAGCAATATAAGCACGGGCCGATTTTAATTTCTTAGGCAATTCCAGTTCTTTCCTGAAATAAGGGGCCTGTTTTATTCCAATTCCTTTCCCATCGCTTATCCAGTGGCCCTGCCAGTTCTTAGAATCTATCATACCTGTTTCAAAGGAGGCAATAACCGGTTCAGATTTCAGACCGTCCTTATCCCACACCTCAACACTCCAGAAGTATTTTGTAAAAGGTTCAAGTTTTTTACCGGCATAGTTGATAAGCATACTTTCAGAATCAACTCTTTTCGAGTCCCAGCAATTACCGCTGCCATTTATCAGTGATATTGAATCTGTTCCTGCAGTAATACGGTATGCCAGCTGTTTTGCACCAAATCTTTGGTCGTTCAATAACCATGACAGACGTGGCGCAGACACATCAACTCCCAGGGGGTCAATCAGATATTCACACCGAAGATTGCCAGGCAGGCATACAGTAGTCTGTGAATATGCAACCGACATGGTACAAAAAAACAGAAGAGTAAATAGAATTAGTCGTGATTTCATCGGGTTGTGTATATTATTAATTTATGTCAGGTTAAATAAGTGATTATTCAGAGTTTACGTATCATTAACAGATAAAAAATCAGATGACCGATAATATCCTTACAGGGCCAATTAACCCTGAAGGATTTAGCTGGCTACCAGGTTTGAAAGGGTTCACATTACACCATGTTTTCTGCTCCGCTGCAGGTAACCTGCTATCACCAATCAGACGGTTTACCCAGGTATTTACTACCTCAACTTCCAGCAAATTTTCACCATTTTTGACTGCAGCTGAAATATCTACTTTCCATGGTGCAGTCCATAGTCCTCCGACAAATTTTCCATTAATCTTAACTCTGGCCATTGCTTTGACAGTACCGAGATCGACAAACAGTTTACTGTCTGAATCAACTTTATTCATAAAAAAAGTTGTTTCATACCTTGCCATACCCGAATAATACCTTATACTATCATTACCGCTTGCAGTCCAGTCATTAAGATCATTATAAACCACAGGTTTTAAAGGCCCCCGCCTGGTGGAATCGAATGTTACAACCCAGGGGCCCTTCAGTTCTGTGAGAATTTCCGGTTCAGGAAAATTTGCTGAAAGGGTAGTTTCTTTAGCTGATACACTCTTTTTACGGAACACAACAAATGCACTTTCAAAAGCCTCAAGCCTTAAAGGCACTACTGTTGATGCTCCCCTGACAGAGTAAGCCGGAAGGTCGCGGGACTGACCTGTTGTTGCGTCCCATAATTCCGGACTTCTCCCTGTTATTCTAAATTCAGGATCGATTTCAATTGTTCTGTCCGACTGATTGGTAATAAAATAGATATCACCATCTGCCAATTTGCGGTGAATAAATAGGACAGGGTCAGTTTTATCAAGCTGGCAGTCGGGGATTATATTTATTAAGTCCAGTGCTTCCTGCATTTCCATTCCAGAAATGATCATCCCTTTACCAACTCCGGAGCTTTTAACATTAATGCCATCAACATTACCCCACAATTCCGAAACAAGTTGTGTTACCTGCTGATCACAGGAGGGATAATTCTGAAGACTTGGAGAACAGGATGGAGCAGGTCCCAGTACTACTGCACCCTGCTTTACAAGTTCAGATATTTTTTTAAGTAATTCCGGGCGCATAGTTTCCAGGTTGGGCAATACAAGAATCCGGTAGCTCATGCCATCGGGCAAAACGAGTTTCCCATCCTTTACTTCCAGACGGTCAATAATAACTTCGCCGTTAATATAATCGAATGAGTAACCGGCAGGTAGTGAAGGATTACAGATACCTGTCATTTTCGGAACATCTTCACCAATGAAATAGGCAACATCTGCAACATAATTCCCTTGCTGCAACATGAAATTTGTGCGTTTCAGATATTGTATAAAAATATCAATCTGACTAAACCAGGTATTATGACGGTTAAATTCGTTTCCGAACCAGGCATTTAATCCTGGCGAAATTTCTTCTGGCTGATGAATATAAACATGGAGCAGTGTATTGTTGATCCCTTCGGCAAAGAAACGGTCACCGCGTTGTTTCATCCTGGCAGGGTAGCGTGAGAAAGGCGCTCCTCCGCAGGTGAATGATTCGGCCGAAACCTTTCGTTTTCCATAAATATGTGCGCATGATGAAGCGGCACGGTTTTCTATGTTTCCCAGATCGCCTTCGCTCCAGAATTCACCGCCAACCTCATCAGATTGTCCTCCGTACTGGAGAAATTCACCGGGAAATCCCCAGTGACCATAGTTTTCAAGCCATGTAGTAAGACCGTTTTTATGGCTTACCTCCCTCAGCCCACCAACATAATCATAAGCTATTTTATCAGCGACAATTCTTCTCAGATCCCAGAGAAAACGGTCAGAAACGGCCCTGCTCCCAACGACATATCCTTTTAATACCGGTATAAATGGAACCGGATCATATCCGTATGTTTCAACAAAATCACTTATGAAAGTGTCTGTCCAGTTTTGTCCGCCACGCTCATAACTATCCTCAACAACCACTTTCCAGGTTTTTCGGTCTTCTTCTGGTATCCTGCGTATGATCTCCCCAAGGAAAGAGTCGAAGTGATAATAAATGTGTTTTTTGCTCATCTTGTCCGCTTCCAATCCCTGACCTTCAGGGGAAGCCGGCTCATTTACCACTCCCGTACTGGTCATTCCTGTCTGCATTATCACCCATTTCCCGGATGGAACATCCCAGTTCAGGATTCCGTCAGCAGTCAGGTGATCTGTTATATCCAATACGTTAACGGGATTTATTACCAATGATTTATCTTCCACTTCCGGCTGAACAGGCCACATATAGTCATGCCAGTAAGGTAGTGGTGTCTGGAACATTTTTGCAAGAGATTTTTCAGGATAACGCTCTATTCTTGCTTCAGGAGTTAGGTCTATTTCAGAAATTGCGCCGGCGGGGCCGCCACCTCCTATAACCAGCCTGAATTTTTTTGAACTGGTCTCAGGAATTGAAATGACTACAGGAGCATAAGGGTCGAATCCAACTGTCAGACCCGGGTTGCTGCGATTAATGTCGAAATCCTTAAGCAATTGAAAAACATTATCAACTTCAGCAAACAACTCACCTTTGGTTTTGATTCTTTTGTGTGCTGTTTGTATTATCAGGCTTCTGACTATTGCAGCTTCAGATGTCTCAAAATCAATAGTTAATGGCTGATTATTCCCAGGCATGACAAAAGTTGATGTATCACCATCAAGAATATTTTCAATACCTTTCACTTCCGGAAGAGAGGTAATTGCAGGTTTCAGTTCACAATATGATTTATAGTTATGCGGAGCAGGGTAGGCAATAACTTTTACCCTTTGAAAATCTGTACAGGGAGCAACAAGTTTAGCAGCAAATTTCTGTGGCCCTTCAACCAATAACTCCGACGAATTCAAGTATCGCATTGATTGTTCAGGCTTTATCCATGGACCTCCCGACTGACTCCATCCCGGTGAATTGAAAATACCAATTTCAATATTTAATTCAGTAGCTGTTTTAAGTGCTGTATGAAGTATGTCCCACCACTCATCAGTAAACATTTTCACCCTCCCATAAGGAACATCGGTTAGTCCGATGTTACCAATAAAAGCGCGGTTAATACCTGCCTCTTTCATGGATTTGAGATCCTTAACTACCCCGTCTTTTGAAATATTGTCTGAAAGCCAGTACCAGTATACACTTAACTGAACAGAATCAGGTATATTGATAAATCCCGATTCAATCTCAGAAAAAGCCGGCTGATCAGATTTTTTTTGTCTGCAACCGTAACATAAGCATGAGAGAAAAACAAGTATATAAAGAATTAGCCAGCTGGTATTTAATTTTTTACTTGTTTTTATGTTTTCCATTAACTTTAATATCATCGTATATAATATCTGGTTTTAAAACATTATTGTAACAAAATAAGCATGTTAAAAAGAATACCAAATCAACAGGGAGAAATAATTATAAGATAACATATTACTTATCAATTCCCCAGTCCCCAGCTGGTATTTGGCTCAGGTCCCATCTCAAGAATAAGCTTACCTCCTTTCAATAATTCTGCAGCAGGAAAAATAAAGGAGTTCAGTTCCTTACCATTCAGATTAGCCTTCTGTACATACATGTTTACCCTTGAGCTGTTCCGAGCTTCAATAACGAATTTTTCACCACGGCCAAACTGTTTTCCGAGGTCAATTTCTGTTTTCTGAAATAATGGAGCTGATATTTCATAAACCGGATCGACACGGCAACCTCCGTCTGTCTGGAATAATCCAAGTGA
>JFJP01034769.1_pt1 | contig 26685 bp, 21 predicted proteins | sample 431651 | NCBI WGS metagenome assembly JFJP01 (sample SAMN02602958, study PRJNA72255) | Microbial mat metagenome, whole genome shotgun sequencing project. | biome: fresh water; feature: sink hole; material: water; isolation source: purple microbial (photo- and chemosynthetic) mats found in...
TGGCCGCCCCGTATGATGCCAAAGCTGGTCGCCGAGTCGAAATAACAGCCACCACTCTGGATTGTCACGCAGCTGCCGCCAGCGTTGACGAGCATGGGGTCTTCCATCCCCTTGGCAGGCGCAGGACCGAGGCCCATGAAGCCGTTCTCTGACTGCAGGATTATGGTCACGTCATCGGGTATGTAGTTGCCCACAAACGTTGGCAGGCCTATGCCCAGGTTGACGACGTCGCCGGACTTGAAGAATCGCGCGATGCGCTTTGCGATGTTTTCCTTGCTTGGTACGTATTCCATGCTGCTTACCCCTGCTTCCTTGCCTGGACCAGATGAGTAACAAAGACAGACGGCGTTATGACGACTTCAGGGTCGATCTCGCCTATCTCCACGATTTCGTCCGCCTCCACGATGACCGTACCACAGGCACTGGCCATCAGCGGATTGAAGTTGCGGCCGGTCTTGTCATAGGTCAGGTTGCCGGCCTTGTCGGCCTTCTTTGCCCGTATCAGCGCCACGTCGCCGCGCAGTGCCTTTTCGAGGAGGTATTTCTTGCCGTCGATCTCGATGACCTTCTTGCCAGCCTCCACCTCGGTGCCAACGCCAGTCGGTGTCAGTACCCCTCCGAGGCCAGCGCCCGCAGCCCGGATGATCTCTGCCAGCGTACCCTGGGGAACGAGCTGCACGTCGGTTTCCCCGGCATTCATCTGCCGCTGCGTCTCGCCGTTCAGGCCTATGTGCGTGACGATCATCTTTCTGAACTGCTTTTTAGCCACCAGTCTGGCTACGGAGGTCATCTCGCCGGTCTTGAGGTTGTGCAGCGCCGTATCGTTGCAGACCAGGGTGAGGTTTCCGGTGCCCCTCTTCTCAAGGGCCTCGAGCAGGCCGGGAGGTGAGCCGCAGCCCATGAAACCGCCAAGCATGACGACATTTCCCTCGTGGATCAACTGCACGGCTTCGTCGGCCGTGAGTATCGGTTTTGCTACCATGTACAGACTCCTGAGTAATCATAGTCCGGCCGCACAGGCTCGCTGCGAAGAGGCGTACGTGCTGGCGTGACCGGGAGGGGGAGAGCGCGATCCGGCGCATGGCCGGATCGCGTTTACGCGTAGTCGGTGTAGTCTAGAGGAAGTACAAGCCCAGTGACGTGATGATCCCTACCCAGAGGCAGATGACTGCGGTATAGCCCATGATGTCCTTGATGCCGAGCTTGGCAACACCAAGCAGCGGCAAAGCCCAGAACGGCTGGATCATGTTGGTCCAGGCATCACCCCAGGCTATGCCCATAGCGGTGCGACCGTAGGACACGCCCAGAGCCTCGGCTGCCGGCATCATGATCGGACCCTGGACGGCCCACTGACCACCGCCGGACGGCACGAACATGTTGATGATGCCGCCCGCATAGTAGGTGAACAGCTGGAAGGTCTTGGGGGTCGATATGGAAACGAACCAGTTGGCGAGTGTAGCGGCGAGGCCGGAATCGACCATCAGGCCCATGAGTCCGCCGTAGAACGGGAACTGGAGCACGATGCCGCCGCAGTTCCTGATCGATTTGTCCACTGCCTTCACATAAGCGATCGGGGTCCTGTGGAACGCTAGTCCCAGCACGAGGAATCCGAGGTTGACGATGTCGAGGCTGAGAGAACCGCCCTTCAGAAAGTAGCGGGCGATGTAGATCGCACCGAAGATGACGACGATCAGCGCGAGGGCTACCGAGTTTTCCTGCTTCTCGGCAGGTGTCATATCCTTGCGGGCCTTGACCGGCGCTTCCTCGATATCATCCTCGGCGAATATGGCGGGATCGACTTCCCTGATGTCCTCTTTCTTCTTGGGCATCATGAGTACATTGATGATAGGTATGGTGATGAGTATAGCGGCGACAATAATGAGGGTCTGTGCCGAGAAAATGGTTTCACTCGTCGGTACAATCGTACCTTTGGCGAATTTTGCCATAAGTGCATCCTTGCCCGCTATCGAGAGGGGAATGGAGCCGGAGAGGCCGGAGTGCCAGACCACGAAGCCGGAATAAGCGCTGGCAACGAGCAGCGGATAGTGGATACCCTTTACAGTCTTGGCAATTTCCTTAGCGAGTATCGCTGTTATGATGAGACCGAAGCCCCAGTTCAGCCAACTGCCGATGACCATGGCAACTGTAACGGTGACGATGGCCTTGACGGGGGTATTTGCCGCCCTCGCGACCATGACCATCGCCTTGTGCATGGGCTTGGACAGCGCCAGGGCGCTACCCGTCACCAGCACGGCAACCATCTGCATCGAGAACCCGAGGAGTCCCCAGAATCCCTTACCCCAGTATCCTGCAAGGTCGAATATGTTCGACTTCTGCACGGTCATCGCGAGTACAACCACGATAATCGTCAACATGATGGCGAACACGAATGCGTCCGCTATCCAGCGTTTGGCAATCTTCGTAAAGAAGTTGCCGAGAGCCCTGACCATAGATGCCTCCTCTTTCAATAGTGCCAACAACTATTGCACAAACCGTGCCAAGGTCAGCCAGAGGAGTCTCCTCGATTTGAATGGGGTTTCTGCGCAGGAAAAGACTGGCTTACAACCTTTTACTACGCAAAAACCAGCATGGACAATGCATGCTTTTGCGCACTGTAGGAGCGTGAATCAGCATCAGCTCTGTCCCTGCACGAAAACCGTCTCCCAGGCACAGGAATCCAGCGGTCAGCGGATGTCGTACCGTTCGAGCTTGTACTGGAGGTTGCGGATGGACACACCCAGGTCGCGGGCTGTAGCGGTCCGGTTGCCCTTCCAGAACGCCAGGCGCCGCAGGATAACGTCCCGCTCGAACTCCCCGACAAGGTCCTTGAGTTCCTGCTTCAGCGTCGCGTGGTCATGCTCCTCGAGGATCAGGGACTCGGGACCTATCTCATCACCTTCTGCGCAGATGAAGGCACGTTCGAGCACATTCTTGAGTTCCCGGACATTGCCCGGCCAGGCGTACGCCCGGATAAGGCCCATTGCCGCACCGGAAATACCAAGAGCCGGGCTGTTGTACTTCCTGCGCAGCAACCCCAGGAGGTACTCGCATATGAGCTGTATGTCATCGGCCCTGTCCTTCAGCGGCGGCACCGTAAAGTGGATGACGTTGAGCCGGTAGTAGAGGTCCTTCCTGAAACGGCCTGCCTTTATCTCCTCCGGCAGGTTCTTGTTCGTAAGCGCTATGATCCGCGTTTCCACAGAAATGGGAGTCACGCCTCCGACGCGGTAGAAAGTCCGTTCCTGCAGGAAATCCAGGAGCTTGGCCTGGATTTCGTAGGGAATCTCGGTTATCTCGTCCAAGAGCAGCGTCCCGCCGTGTGCCTGCTCGACACGTCCCTTCTTCTGCGACACGGCTCCTGTATAGCTGCCCTTCTCGTGCCCGAACAGCTCGGACTCGAACAGCGTCGCCGGTATGCTGGAGCAGTTGGTATAGACAAGCGGCGATTCCGCCCCGGCCAGCGTAAAGTGGATCTGCTTTGCCAGTACGTTCTTGCCGGTGCCAGTCTCGCCGGTTATCAATATCGGAACATCAGCGAAGGCCAGTTTGGGTATCAACGCCTTTATAGCCTGCACGGCCGGGCACTCCCCGATAAAGTCTTCGAAGTACATCCGGTTCTTGTGGAGGTTCCACAAGGCAGTATTCTCCTTGCTGACCGAGACGAACTCGAGGGCCCGCTTGACCGATATCAGGATCGTATCCACATCGAACGGCTTGGTGATGAAATCGTAAGCGCCGGCCTTGAGCGAGAGCACGGCATTGTCCACGGTACCAAGCGCGGTGATGACGATAATCGCCAGCATGGGATTTGCTGCCTTGAGCCTGGGCAGCAACTCGATGCCGTTGAAGTCAGGCAGCATCAAGTCCAGGATGCACAGGTCAGGCTTGTCCCTGCTCGCTGAATCCACGGCGGCCAGCCCGCTCTCTGCCTCCACGACGGCAAAGCCCTCCAGCGTCAGCAAATCGCGAAGGAACATGCGTACGTTGGCCTCGTCGTCGCAGACGAGTATTTTTTTTGTCAAAGTTCCACCCCTTTAAGCATCCCTTTCCTGGGAAAAAAGAAAACCACCTTTGTATATATGCCCTCGACTGAATCGATGGAGAGGCTGCCACCATGCGCCTCAACGATCTTCCGCGATATAGCCAGACCAAAGCCAGTGCCGGCCTGTTTTGTCGAAAACAGTGGATTGCCTATCCTGGGCAGGACCTCGCTTCCGATGCCTACACCAGAATCGACGATGCGCACAAAAACCGCATCCTCGGTTTCATAGATCTGGGCTACAACCCGTCCACACCCCTTGGCTGCCACCGCCTCGCAGGCGTTCTTGAGCACGTTGTCCAGCACCTGCCCCACCTTGAACGCGTCCACCTCGGCCCGGTAATCGTCTGCAGAGTCGGCTTTGACGACGGGACTGGTGCCATAGGAGCTCCAGTCATTACGCTTTACAGCGTCACGCACCAAAGCTGCAACATCACAGGTGCGCGGTTCCAGCCGGCTCCTGCCGCCATAGACGAGCATCTCGTTGAGCAGCCGGTTTACCCTGTTCAGTTCGTCGTTGATGAGTCCGATGTACTGCTTACGCTTCTCCTCGCCGACACCTGGCCGCGACAGCAACTGCGTGAATCCCTTAACGGACGTCATGGGATTCTTAATCTCGTGCACCACCGCCAGGGCCATCTCGCCAAGCAAGGCAGCGCGCTCCTTTTCCTCGATTTCACGCTCGTAGCGCCGCATCACCGTGATGTCACGGAACACGAACACCGCACCGAGCCTGGAGCCGGTCTCGTCGAACATGGCATTGCCATGGGCCTCGATTATCTTTCCGTCCAGATCCAGCTCTGTCCCCGAAGGGTCTGTCGACGGCGGGTCTTCCCGCCCCTCGAGACACCGGTCGATAAATGCTGTCATAGTAGGCCCGAAGATTGACCGGTACCCGGAATCGATGAGCCCCGCGTCAAATTCGGGGAACAGCTCAAAAAAAGCCTTGTTGGCCCGCGTTACCGTTCCCGAACACGAGATGGCCAGCACGCCGTTCATGACGCCCTCAAGGATGTTCTTGTTGTAGCACTTGACCAGGTTCGTCGTATCCACAAGGTCGTTGATGGTCGTCACGATGCCGGACAACTCGCCTGAAACCTGGGGAATGTGGTAGCTGGGCATGTGGAACAGCACCTCTATGCCCTTCTTGATCGACGTTATCTTGTCGAGCAGCCCCTTCATCGTAATCGTCAGGCTGAGGTAGATAAGGAAGAAGATGAGCACCTGGATGAGATAGACCCTGCGGATGATGGGTTCAAGCTGCCCGCCTATCATGTCGAGCGTCTCGTTGGACCAGATGTACCCTATGGTCGTTCCGTCTCGGATGACGGGCCACATGCAATTGAGTATGTCGCCCCGGACGAGCGTTCCGGTCTGGACCATGGGCTTGCCTGAGTCCATCACCTCGTAGCCCTTGTGGCCCGCGAAGATGGACTGGCCAACGGTGTACTGGAACTGCCCGCTTGGACCGTACGTCAGCACTGCGTCCAGTTCCCGTCCGTAATACCCTACGCCTACGCCTACATTGCCGGAAGCGACGAAATCGGTGACGGCGCGCAACCTGGAATTGAGTACCGCTATCTTCGTGGCACGGTCCGCACCGAGCGCCCCTTCGGACGACAGGATGTCGTCAAAGGTACCCTCGAGGGCACTATCGAGTTGCCTGGCCAGCCCGAACAGTTTGTCGCGCTTCTCCACGAGTATGCTTTCACTGATCTCCTGCTTGAGGAACAGCGACATGCCCACCAGGGGCACCATGACGCTCAGGAACATCAGTATGAGGAGTCGCGTTGTCAGGCGCATGGCATATACAGAGGACGATCGGGGCGTGGTTTTCAATGGCGACAACCTCAGGGTTCCCTTGAGGCGTTTACTTTGAACTTCGCGGTAAAGCGCGCTCCGGGGCCGTCATTCCAGCCAAGCGTGCCATTGAGCTGCTGTGCCAGACCATGTGCAAGGCGCAGGCCAAGGCTCGAGCTTTCCGATATGGAGAATTCAGCTTGCAGGCCAGGGCCGTCATCCTGCACTTCCAGCAGTCCGGAACCCTCGGCAATTCGTAGCGTGACATGCAGTGATCCCCCCCGCCTGCCTCTGAAGGCATGCTTGCAGGCATTGGTCACCAGTTCGTTGAGCATCAGGCCGAATGGCACCGCCGTATCCAGACTGCACATTGCTTCATCAGCATCAACCGATACATCTATGGGGTAATCAGCAGCGCAGGTACCCAGCTCCACGAGCCGCCGTGTGTAAGAACCAAGATCAATGCTGGCAAAATTGTCCGATTCATAGAGCATCTCATGGACCATGGACATGGTCTTGATCCTGTTTTCCATCGCTTCCTTGAATTCCGAGGGACTGATCGCCTCGCTCTCCTGAAGTGATAAAAGGCTCAGGATAAGCTGCAGGTTGTTCTTTACCCGGTGATGCACTTCCTGGAGCAGTATCTCCTTCTCCGCAAGCGACGCAGCCAGCATGCGCGCATCGTGGGCCATATCAGCGTCACGGCGTTCAATGGTCCCGGCCATCAGGTCAAGTGCGGTGGCAATCTGACCCAGGTCGGAACGGTCATCATCGAAACCTACCCGGGCACGAAGATCCCCACGCCGCAGCAACTGGGTTGTGGCAATGATGAGGGCAAGCCTGGCACCGAAAAGACGCTTGCTGATCAATCCCGCGCTCGCCATGGCAAATGCCGCTACCAGAATCATGAGCAATATGCTCCTGCGCAGAATTGACTGGTTAAGCATGGAGGAATCGGCGGTTGGCAAGGCGTAGACGACGTACATGTAAGGCTCGGCCGATGCCTCCAGCCGCAGCTTCTTGAACGCAAAAAAACGGTCGATTCCATCCGATCCGGTATCGACGAGGAGACCAGACTCGTCGCCGGCCTTGATACCGTTCCACACACTCGCTTTTATTGCATTGCCTACCTGGTTGGTCGCCTTGGGTGGGTAGAAGTACAGCCGCACGCCGTCAGCATCCAGAAAGCCGAGTATTGATTCTTTTGGCAGGGAAAAATTCTCGAACAGCGTATTGTACCGGTCCATCTTGATTATGGCCGCCAGGGCTCCTGCGACCTTGCCGTACCTGTCAATGATTGGCAGGGCAAACGCGATGGCGGGAGTCGAGTCTATCATGTTGATCATGTACCGTCCGGATACGAAACACCCAGTATCGAGCGCGTTTCTGAAATGGCTCCTGTCCCCTAGTTCCATGCCGAGTTGCAGCAGCGATGAGGCGATGACGATGCCACGCGTATCCACCGCAGTGAGATTGAGGTATTCCTGGTTGGATTCGTGCACAGACTGCAATATTTTCGCCATCTGTTCCAGGTCAAGTTCCTTGAAGGCTGGGAGAGCGGTAAGGGTCCGCAACATCTGGTGTGTCGAACCGGTAATCCTGGCTTGAATCTCGGCGAAGGATTCTACCTGCCGGAGCGTCTCCGCCCGTGCATTTTCAGCAAGGTGCGCCCCATGTTCCAACCCGGTCCAGATTATTATTGCCAGAGCGGGAACAAGTGACAGGGTGACTGCCAGCATCAAAGCGGAGCGTATTGAAGGGGAAACTTTTCCTGTTTTCCGCCTGCGGTCAACCAAGGCAGTCGTGGTCGGTGCGGTTGAAGGATCCTGTTCGTTCATTGCGCCTCCCTCGTTCCGGCTCCCCAAGTGTAACGGTGAACCTGAAACCGCGCAATGCGGTCGCTTGCTCCCCGGCACCTCTGGACGCTACAGTGTCGGCATCATGAGTACCACATATGAAGAGACGTTCAGGGTATGCGCCTGGGACGTGGACGGGGCGGGCAAACTTACCATGGCCGCCGCCTACAACTACTGTCAGGAAATAGCAGGCAACCACGCTGCCCTGCTCGGCGTTGGCGAAGATTTCATGCAATCCAACGGCATAGTCTGGATTCTGTCCAGGATGAGCGCCGTACTCGAAACCAGGCCAGAACGGGGCTCCAGGATACGGGTGCGCACCTGGCCCAGGGGCACCGACAGGCTCTTTGCCATACGTGACTACGAACTGGACGATGAATCAGGCGCCGTAGTCGGCCGTGGCCGCAGCGCCTGGCTCATCGTCGATGCGGCGAGCTTCAGGCCGCGCCGGCCGGAAGCCTTCACCGCCGGCCTCCCGACGAATGATGGCCTGGAAGCCCTGCCAGACGGCGCCCTGGCCCTGGCGGCCGGTGACGGCCTCGAGCGCGCCGCCGAACGTGCCGTGGCATATTCTGACATAGACTACAACGGCCACATGAACAACGCTCGCTACGTGCAGTGGATCCAGGATGTCATGGCCCCTAAAACCCTGAATGGGGCCGCCCGCCTCCGCCTCGACATCAACTACCTCGCGGAAATGAAACCCGGTTCTGCAGCCGGCATTTTCCTGAAGCACGGCTCTGGCCCCGACGGCTGGAACAGCCGCTGCACCCTGGAAGGCCGCGCAACTGCAGACGGCCAGACCACGTTCCGCGCCGCCCTGTCACTCGGCTGACAAACCGCCAAGCTGAACTCTGCTTGGCTCGCAGCCATACAGGGACAGAGCTTGAGCCCGAGCGGGCCGAGCTCTGTCCCCCGGATTGTCCCCCGGGCAGAAGATTTCCTTTACCCCAGCCCTCCCGCTTGTTATATTACCAATATGGTCATATACAGAGACAAGCGTTCCAGAACATGGTTGGGGACAGAGCTCAAGGTTGCGGGAGTTCTTTTTGCTGTAGTTTTTACAGCTTCCTGCGGCTCGGGCCCTGCCCGTGACGCGAAAACCGCGGCAGCGGACCAAACGCCCAGAGGAGCAATCACCATGCCGATAATAAAGGCCGCCGACGCAGCGAACGTGTGCTACATAGAACCCACCGAAGAACTCAAGGCCAGGCTGACTCCTGAGCAGTTTGCCGTGCTCGTGGAGAGCGCCACAGAACCTCCGTTCCGCAACGCCTACTGGGACAACCACGAACAGGGAATCTACGTAGACGCGATAGATGGCGTGCCGCTCTTTGCCTCTGCCGAGAAATTCGACTCGGGCACAGGCTGGCCAAGCTTCTGGGCACCCATAGATCCACAAAAAATTGTTCTCGTGGAGGATGTTGCCTATGGCATGCGCCGCATCGAGGTACGCTCAAAGGCCTCCGGCGGCCACCTGGGGCACCTCTTCGACGACGGCCCCAACCCCACCGGCCTGCGTTACTGCATCAACTCCGCCTCGCTGCGCTTCATCCCCCGCGACAAGCTGGGGTCAGAAGGCTATGCGGAGCTGGAGTCATTGTTCAACAAGAAGTAGATCGACGATATGCCGTGCCGCCCGGAAATCTTCAGATACGCCGGGCGGTCATTTGCGTTGACAGCAGCTTTAGTACCACCGCGCCGGCGCTCAATTCCGACAGTCGCGACGCAAATTCATCGAACCCTGCAACGGCTACCTCAACGACGATGCTGACATCCTCGGCAAAATCCTCGGATACCATCACTGAACCCGTCTGCTCCACCAACATCCTGGCGCCTTCGAACAGGTGGTAGGGCACGGAACACGCCAGCCGCCTGGTTTCCACCAGTTCCGCCCGGCCGGTAACTGCGAGCACCGCCCGCCCGGCCTCCGAGTACGCCTTGACCAGGCCCCCGGTGCCCAGCAGGGTACCGCCAAAGTACCGCGTCACCACGACGACGACATTGCCGAGGCCCGACCCCTTGAGCACGGCAAGCAGCGGGCGGCCGGACGTGCCCGAAGGCTCGCCGTCATCGGAGCAGAATTCGGTGACAGAGTTGCCGCCCCCGATGATGAAGGCCGGCACGTTGTGCGTCGCTCCGGCAAACTCCCGCTTGATTGCAGCAATATAGTCGCGCGCAGCCTGCACGGTACCGACCGGCGCCAGGCTGGCTATGAAGCGTGAATTGGTTACGGCTATTTCAGCCCGGGCGGACCCGGCAGGGATCAGGAACATGCGGCAACTATACCACGCCCGCCCTTGTGCCTCCGCGAAAATGCGCTATAGTATCGATACTATTCCACTCGATCGGGGCATGCATGGCAAAACACAAAGCTCGGTTATTCGATCCCTTCATCCGCCCGTATGTGGATTCGGACCTGCGGCTCTACAAAAAGGCCAAGTTGCTCGCTCCGGCGCTCTTCGCCATCGGAATCCTGTCCCTGACGCTCTCCGTGCTGATGGCGCTGACCAAGGCCTGGGCAGTCGCGGGCATACTCACAAGCCTGATTGCCTTCTGCGCGCTGTCCCTCTGGATGATGGCCAGAGGGCGCTATGGCGTGGCCTCGGCCATGTTCCTGTACGCGCTGTTCGGCGTGATGTTCGCCGCAATCAAATTCGACCAGTACCAGGACCTCTACGAGTGCTACGTGTTCGGCACCCTTGGCGGGTTCCTCCTCATAGCAGCCGGCCTTATCGCGGCCAGACAGGTCCAGGCATGGATACTGACCCTCCTCAACCTCACCGCCATCGCCGCCCTCTACGTATTCGATTCGTTGCCCCTGGACAACGGCGTCGTCACTGACCTGGCGGCCCAGTCGCTGGGCACGAGTGCGCTGATAATCGTCGCAGGCGGCATATTCAGCACCATGGCCATCAGGATGCAGTCCGAGCTGGTGGAGGACACCAAGCGCTCGGCCGGCACGGCCAGGCGGCAGTACGAAGAGATGGCCACCGCGGTGCAATCCGCCCAGGCTGCCGCCCTCGGCATCGGCACGCGACTCGCTGCCGCGGCCGAGGCCATGTCCGGTTCGGCAAGGACGCTCCGGGACACCGCAGCCGAGGAACTGGCCGGACTCGAGGCACTCGACGGGGCCCTGGGCGCGGCGGAGGACGGAGAAGCCATAGCGGTTTCTGCCCAGGACCGCGTCCAGGCGTCCCTGACTGAATATTCTGAAAAAGTGCTGGAGGCTTCCGCATCCATATCCCAGATGGTGGAGTCGGTAGACGAGATCGGCCGCTCTGCTGGAGAGCGGCAGTCCGGCATTACCCAGCTTGTCGACATGGCCAGGGATGGTGATGAACGGGTAACACGCATCAGCGAGGCCATAGCAGCCATCGTCTCCGCGACAGGCAAGATGGACGAGATGAACGCGCTGATCGGAGATGTAGCTGAACGGACCAACATGCTTGGCATGAATGCCGCGATAGAGGCCGCCCATGCCGGAGAGGCGGGCAAGGGATTCGCGGTGGTAGCAGAAGAAATCCGCACGCTCTCCGACACCGCAGCTGAAGGCTCCGGTTCCATAGCAGCCATCCTGGCAGAAACGAGGGTCGTCGTCGCCGCTGCATCAAAGGCCAGCCAGCAGACCGGTGACTTCTTCATGCGCATGTCAGGCGAGATCCAGCGCCTGTCCACTACCTTCAACGACCTGCTCGTCCGGCTGCAGGAAATATCCCAGGGTACCGCCGGAGTGACCGAGGCGGTCCGCGGCTTTACGGCACTGGCTGAATCAGCGGGCTCGGCGGTAGACGAGACGCGCTCTGTTTTCCACGATGCGGCATCACGGGCAGCCTCGTCCAGGACCTTCGCGGCCACCATGAAGCGTTCGGCAGCCAGGATGACAGACTCCTGTGATGCACTTCTGGCCCAGGCCGCATCCCTGAACGAACTGGGGCAGGAGAACGTCCAGCGCATGGAGGTCCTCCGCTCCCGGCTCGAGAAGACCAGCGCGGCATAGGGTACCGCTGATGCCCGCATTCACGAGTTACTGCGCGTACTGCGCCGCCGCTCCAGAAAGCGACCCGAACCGCGCCTACCATGACCACGAGTACGGCTTCCCCATCCACACCGACGCAGGCCTCTTCGGGAGGCTCGTCCTCGAGATAAACCAGGCCGGGCTTTCATGGGTCACCATACTAAAGAAAAAAGATGCATTCGAGCAGGCTTATGACCACTTCGACATCGATGTGGTCGCCACCTATGGCGAAACTGAAACAGCACGGCTGCTCGCTGACGCGGGCATCATCCGCAACAGGCTCAAAATCGCCGCGGCGATAGAAAATGCAAGACGCCTCGTTGCCCTGCGCACGGAGTACGGCTCGTTCAAAGGCTGGCTGGACGCGCACTACCCCCGGCCCAGGGATCAGTGGCTGAGGCTCTTCAAGCAGCACTTCGTCTTCGTAGGCGGGGAAATCGTCGGTGAATTTTTAATTAGCACGGGGTACCTCCCCGGAGCCCACATTCCCGGCTGCCCGGCGGGGGACAGAGCTATAGCCGCGGGAGCCCGCTGGACCCTATAGTGGCACAATGAAAACCGGGCACTCGGGCATGGTCCCCCTCGTCGACAAGATAGCCTACGGCTCCGGCAACCTGGCCACTGGCGTGGCCATGCAGATTGTCGGCTCGTTCTTCGTATTCTACGCCACCGCCATACTCGGCCTGCCGGGACGCTTTGTCGGCATCGTCATGGGCCTGAGCATCCTGTGGGATGCCGTCACCGATCCGGTGATGGGCCATATATCGGACAGGACGCGGTCCAGGCGGTTCGGAAAGCGCCATCCCTACCTGCTCGGAGGAGCCCTGGGCATAGCCATCGTCAACTACCTGCTCTGGACCATAGACCCGGACCTGTCGCCCTGGGCAAAGCTGGCCCTGGCCAGCGCATGCGTACTGATGTTCAAGACCTTCATGACCGTCTACGTGACACCCTATACGGCACTCGGTGCCGAACTGTCCACTGACTACAACGAACGAACGACCATCCAGGGCGTCAAGGCCATGTTCTTCGTGCTCGGACTGGCCTTCGTTTCAGTGGCAGGCCTGTTCTGGTTCTTCAAGCCGACTCCAGCGTACCCCGTAGGCCAGCTCAATCCGGAAGCGTACTCGTTCATGGGGCTCGCCTCGTCCATAGTCGTCATGGTCTCGGCCCTGGCCTGCTTCTTTCCCACCCTCAAGTACATCGAGCCAATCCAGCAAAGGAGCGGACCTGCAAGCGCTGAAACCGCATACAGCCTCAAGGCCTCCCTGGCGGACGCATTCAGGAACAAACCCTTCACTATGGTCGTGCTGGGCTATACCTTCAGCAACCTGTCTTCAGCGCTCCTGGGCAACCTGGGACTCATAGTCTTTACGTACACTTTTGACCTGAGCAACAGCGACATAGCCTTCATCGTGGGCGTCCAGTTCCTCTGCTCCATACTGTCGCAGCCCGTCTGGGGTGCCCTGTCGAGGCGAGTGGGCAAGATGCCCGCGCTGGCGCTGGGTTTTGGCCTGAGTATCGTGGGCAGCCTGTATTTCGTCGTGCTGGTGTTCCTGCGTGCACCGGTGCAGGGCAACGCGCTCGCGTTCCTGCCCTTCGCCATCAGCGCCGGTTCGGGCATAGGCGCGCTGTTTAGCCTGCCTTTGTCCATGGTAGCCGATACGGTGGACCTGGATGAATCGCGGGGCGGCGCCCGCCTGGAAGGGCTCTACTACGGCACGCTGACCCTGGCTTACAAGCTGGCGCAGGCCGTAGTGCTCGTCCTTATAGGCGTGCTCATCGACATCCTGGGCTTCAATCCCTCCGCGCCGGTGCAGAGCACCTGGACCGTCGTATCGCTCGGGCTGGTACTGGGGCTCGGAGCCGCCGCCAGCTTCACCGCAGCCATCATGGCCATACGCCACTATCCCCTGACTGAAGCCAGGGTCCACGAATGCCGGGCCAGGATAGCTGCAATCAAGGCGCTCGCCGCTGAGGCGGGCGCATCGGAAGTCAGCAGAGCCTAGGCGTCCCGCTTGTGGCACTTGCGGTCCTGGAAGGTCAGGATCGTCTTGCGCAACCGTATGAAGTGAGGCGTCACCTCAACCATCTCGTCGTCGGCCAGGAACTGTATCGCTCGCTCCAGCGTCATGGGCTGGATGGGCGTCAGGGTCAGAGCTTCATCCTTGAGCACGGAGCGCATGTTCGAGAGCTTTTTTTCCTTGCACGGATTGACGTCCAGCTCGGAGTCCAGGTTGTGCTCGCCTACAATCATACCCTCGTAAACCATCTCGCCGGGCGTGATGAAGAGGCGACCCCGCGGTTCCAGGTGGTAGAGCCCGTAGGTCACCGCAGCACCAACCCGGTCTGACACCAGTGATCCGGTAAAGCGGTTGATGATGTCGCCGCGGTATTCCTCATAGCCCGACAGGTACGAGTTCATGATGCCCGTGCCCTTGGTATCGGTCAGGAAGATGTCGCGGTAACCGATGAGCGCCCGCGACGGCACCGAGAACTCCAGCCGCACGCGCGCGCCGTCGTGGCAGGTGTAGGTGAGCATGCGGCCCTTGCGGGCGGAAAGCTTGTCCGTGACGATACCGGCGAAGTCCTCGGCGCAGTCTACGAACAAGTGCTCGATCGGCTCAAGCTTCTTGCCGTCCTTGTGCTTGAAAATAACCTCGGGGCGACTCACGCATATCTCGAACCCGTCGCGCCTGAGCATTTCTATCAGGATGACCAGCTGGAACTCGCCGCGGCCCCGCACGATGAAGCCACCGCCGGTGGTCACTTCCTCCACCTGGATGGACACGTTGTTCAGCGTCTCCTTGCGAAGCCTCTCGAACAGCTTGAGCGACTGTACCTTCTTGCCGTCCTGGCCGGAGAACGGCGAGGTGTTGACGAAGAAGCGCATCGCCACGGTCGGTTCGTCCACCACCAGCCGGGGCAGCGCCTTGGGGGCGTCACGCGTACAGATGGTGTCGCCTATGTGCACGTTTTCGATACCCGACAGCACGACGATGTCGCCGGTTTCCGCGTATTCAGCCTCCACCAGCTTTATGCCCGAGTAGGTATGCAGCTTTGACACGCTGAGCGCTTCGCGGATGTCGCCATCGCCTATGCACACGAGGCTGTCCTTGGAATGGGCCCGGCCGTTGATCACCTTGCCTATGGCCTGGCGCCCGAAATAGTCGGAGTAGGACAGGTCGGAGACCAGCATCTGGAACGGCTCTGCCTTGGAGTAGGACGGTGCCGGCAGCTTGCCCAGAATGGCGTCCAGCAGCGGATGCAGGTTCACGCCCTCGCCTTCCAGCGTCTCCTTGGCCACACCGTCACGACCGATGGCATACAGGATGGGGAATTCCAGCTGCGCGTCATTGGCGCCCAGGTCTATGAACAGGTCGTAGATCTCGCTCAGCACCTCTTCAGGCCGCGCGTCAAGCCGGTCTATCTTGTTTATCACGACGATGACAGGCAGCCCGCCGCCCAGCGCCTTGCTGAGCACAAAGCGCGTCTGCGGCAGCGGCCCCTCTGAGGCGTCCACCAGCAGGATCGCACCATCCACCATGGACAGTGCGCGCTCCACCTCACCGCCAAAATCGGCATGGCCCGGTGTATCCAGGATGTTCACCTTGACGCCTTTCCAGACCACCGAGCAGTTTTTTGCCGCGATGGTTATGCCGCGCTCCTTTTCCAGGTCCATGCTGTCCATCAGCCGTTCCTGGGTCTGCTGCCCCTCGCGGAACACGCCGGACTGCCTGAACATGGCGTCCACCAGTGTGGTCTTGCCGTGGTCGACGTGGGCAATGATGGCAATGTTGCGAATCGCGGGGTTCGTAGAATCTTTGTGGGTCAAAAAACTGTCCTGGTGTGCGTTTTACGGCGGGAGATGGGCCATCATACAGGATTCCGCCCCGATGGTATACGACCGCATACAACAGGGGACAGAGCTCAACCGTAAAAAGGCCCTTCATACTTGCCAAACTCCACAGGCAAGCCTAGACTTGCCGCGGAAAAAACTACGATGAAGAAATACCTGGTACTGGCCGGCAACATCGGCGCCGGAAAATCAACGCTCGTCGGTCTCCTCGCCGAGCGCCTCGGCTACCGCCCGTACTACGAACCGGTAGCCGAGAACCCGTACCTACAGGATTTCTATGCAGACATGGAACGCTGGGCCTTCAATTCCCAGGCCTTCTTCCTGACGCACCGGGGGCGGTCGCACCGCGCGCTCATGGACGATCCGTTTTCCGTGGTACAGGACCGCTCCATGTATGAGGACGCCGAAGTGTTCGCGCGAAACCTCTACGAGCGCGGCTCCATGAGCGCCCGCGACTGGGGCACGTACAGCGAACTCTACCGCACGCTGGCCGGCCTCCTGCCCCCACCCGACCTGGTCGTCTACCTGCAGGCCTCGGTTCCCACGCTCAAAAAGCGCATAGCCAAGCGCGGCCGCGACTTCGAGGCGACCATCCCCGACGAGTACCTGTCCGGCCTCAACCGGCTCTATGAGGAGTGGATCAACGGCTTCGAGCTTGCGCCCGTGCTCGTCGTGCCCGGAGACCGCCTGGACTTCGTGGAGGAGTCAAAAGACCTGGACGCTATTGTCCGCACCATAGAGACCCGCCTCCGCGACCGCCAGGGCAGCCTGTTTCCCGTCGGCATGTGAGGCCTGTGGCGCGCTCATAAGTCCGACAGGCTCCTAGCGCTCAGCCCCTGCCGGCCTTCCGCCGGGATCGCTTCTCGAGTAGCCTGAGTTCAGATGAGGACACAACGAGCTGCTTGAGGTTGGTCAGGAACGGCACAAGGACGACGATGGCCGCGCCGAGGGCCAACGGCCACTTCCCGGTTGCCACATACCCGTAGCCCAGACCCGCCGCGATGCCGCCGCTCATCACGAGGGCCTTTGTGCTGGCTGTAATGCGATCGGACAGTTTCTCCCTGCGTGTTTCGGGATCATCCGATGTGGAAGATTTTGCTGGCTTCCGTGCGGGCTTTCTTTCCATGGGGCTGGTCGAAGCGTCAGGCCCGATATCGATGGTAATGCCATGCCCGGTTTTGCTGTGGGTCACGCGGGCTGTGGCAAGCGCTTCCTGAACAAGCTCCATTGCCAGCATTGCTGTTGACGGTGCAGCTCCATGCGGTGGCATATGAGGCGGATGGGGCGACCTTCCGGGTGAAATTCCGTTCGGCTCTTCCTGCTCCGGGCTGTGCGGAGCACCACCAGTGTGCCCTGAGAAACCAGCAACGGAGGCCGCGGACCTGCGCTCCCTGCGGCCCGTCTCCACACCCAGAAAGCCCCTGCCCGTATCGACTTCATGGAGCACGAGTACCCGGTCGATATTCTTGAGCACCACGTCCCCTACCTCGCGGGCCGCGAGGTCCAGCTTGCCCGAAACCTGCCGGTACACATCCTCAGACACGAAGAACGCTCCCGGAGGTGCTGCCTGCATCACACGGGCCGCAACATTGATACCGTTGCCGTACACCTTGCCGGCATCCCGCCATATCTCGCCCAGGTGCACACCCACCCTCGCACAAACCCGCCCCGGTGGTTCCCCTCCAGCAGCGGACGAAGCGAAAAACGGCTGCAGGGCCTTACAGAGATGCAGTCCACACTGCACCGCCGCCACGGCACTTGAAAACACGACCAGAAGTTCGGAACCCGTAACATCCACCGTCTCGCCATGGTGCTCGGCAACGATGGGTGCTACCGTCTGGCGATATGAAGCCAGCAACTCAAGCGCTGCCCGCTCGTCCGTGGACAGGAGATCTGAAAAATCGGCCAGCTCCACAAACAGGACAGCCGCGAGGGTCGTTGGCAAAGGCATACCAGTAAAGGTAGCGCCACCCCGCCCCGCCGGCAAGTACGGAAACCTACTGAGTCTCCCTGGCCTTCGACTCGGCCATCAGCGCTCCGTAGGTCTTTTCGTCGAGCGGATAGAACTGCACGAGGATAATCGCCAGCACGAAGACCACCGCAGGCACCGGTCCCACCAGCATGCGTATCGCCAGCTTTGCCGACGGCAGCTGCTCGGTCAGGTTGGCCGAGTACTTGGCCAGACTCAGGATGATGCCGGTCAGGAAGATGGCCAGCGAAGTGCCTACCTTTGAGGTGAAAGTCCACATCCCGTAGAACGCCCCCTCCTTGCGCTTGCCAGTCTTCACCGCGTCGTATTCGATGGTATCGGGTACCATAGCCCAGGGAGCCACATAGCCAAATCCGATGCCGACACCGGCATATACCATCATCGCCAGGAAGAAGTTCATTCCGAGAATGTGGCCAAACAGGAATATGGCCATGCAGGCGGTAGCGAGGATGAGGAACGAGATCTGGTAGGTCAGCTTCTTGCCTATGCGCTTGGACACGATGACGGATATGGGGATGCAGAGCATGGCGACGACCAGGAGCAGTATCATCGCAATGGTCGTCGCACCTTCGTTGTTGTAGAGGTACTTGAAGTAGTAGACCAGAATGCCCTGGACAAAATTGAGCGCCGTCAGGTTCAACGCGTAGGTGATCAGGATGTTCAGGTACGGCTTGTTCTTGAAGACTGCCAGGAAGGTCTCGAAAAAGCCCTCGGTAGGCCTGGGCGTCTTCGAGTGGTCAGGCTCACGCACCGAAAAGAAGGTGATGAGGGCTGTTACCATCATCACGAGCCCAAGGATTGCACCGACAGCGGAGAACCCCGCGTCGCGCGTCTTGAACATTCCGATGATGGGCAGCACCGCGCCGGCTCCCAGTATGGTTCCGATGACCGCGAAACCGAACCGGTAACCGTTGAGGCTCGAACGCTCGTGGTAATCCTGCGTGAGTTCCGGCGTCAGCGACGAGTAGGGAATGTTGACAACAGTATAAGCGGTGTTGAGCAGGCACAGTGCGAACGCCGCCCAGACGGTAGCGAGCACCGGATTGGCGATGTGCGGGTTGGAGAAGAAAAACCACATGGAGAGGAACAGCGGGACAGAGCCGAAGAGCAGATAAGGCCGGCGGCGCCCCCACCGGGTCCGCGTGCGGTCGGAGATGAAGCCCATCGCGGGGTCTGTCACGGCATCCCAGAGCTTGCCCACCATCACGGCCGCGCCGGCTGCCGCCGCGGGAATCGCAACGGTGTCGGTCAGGTAGTTGAGTGACCAGAAACCCATGGCGGTAAAGAAGAGGTTGCCTCCCAGGTCAGCTACCCCGAAACCAAGCTTGGTGCGGACCGGCAGGCGCCCGCTGGTTTGTTCAGACTTCATTGCGTAACTCCTTGATGCATGATTGATATGCGTTCATAAGTGCGGCAAGCGCTTCCGCAGTCGCGGCTTTCCTGTCCAACCGGTATCCGTCAAGCTGCGCGCTCAGGTCCAGAGTCGGCGCTACAACGACGAGGGCCCGCTTGGGCCGGACATTGACGCGGCCAGAAATGGCCCCGCCGGACAGCCTGTTGGCAAAGTCCCACAGGTTCTCCACATACTCCACCAGTTCGTGCGGCGGCCCACCCCAAGCCCGGAATCCCGCCCCCTGATTCTCCTGCCGGTTGCCAGTTTCCGGCCCGGCATCAAAACAAGGAGGGTCAGAGCGGAAGTACCACGCAAAGTCTGCCAACTCCATGTGCCGCATCGCGTACCAGGCCTCGCCGGCACAGCGGTCAAGAATGGCCCGCTTCAGCGGCGAGGCACTGCGTGGATCCTGCGCCGGCGGCAGGAACACACGATCCCAGCCAGCCTGCCGTATGCGGTACAACCGCTCGATCGAGTCACCCGCCCCGCGCTCCAGCCCCAGCAACCGCTCCGCCGTCCCCAGCGCTGCTTCAACGATCGCTTCCACCCGTTCCCCGACAATAATCCGAGCTCTGTCCCCCGTGATTCCATACTGGTGTTCAGCCAGGCCCAGGATAGACTCGAGCGCGGCAGCAAGCTGTACATGCAATTTGCCAATTTTCTTCAGCTCTGTCCCTGTATGAGATCCACCGGCTCCAGGCTCGCCGCCCGGGTCCGGCCCGAGAAACGGGGACAGAGCTGGAGTGGAAGGCGCGCAACCGGTAAACGTGGTCAGATGCTGTACAAGCCGCTCCAGCGAGATCCATGCACGGCGGCCGTAACGGTAGTGGACGGAGATGGGCAGAAGCTCTACATGCTCCGTCCGGCCGGCCTTGTCGAGCCGGTCAGCAGACTGGAAGCCCAGCCGTATGGCCCCCGCTTCCAGTCTGGGCACGTCATCGCTCGTGTAGCTCACCTGGCCTTCAGGAGCCAGGGCCAGCGGGTACGGACCATCCTCGATGGCGGCGCGGATCCTGGCCATGCCGGCTGAATCCAGCTTGCTGTGGTGCACCGGCATCGCACCGGAGCGTGGCAGTATCCAGCGCACAAAAGCGCCACCCCAGCGCGGCACCTCGTAACCGTGCACAAAGACCGCATGTGACATCCGCGGCAGCCTGGTTCCCAGCCGCCGCGCCTCTTTTTCCACACCGCGGCCAAAAACCCAGGCCAGCAGCTGTGGCTCATCCCCGTACGGATGCCTGAACGCCAGTATCAAGCGCCGCTCGCCTTTGAGGGCCCCCTGGAACAACCCGACGAGGCGCTCGCCCCCGCGCAGTTCCACCCGTTCAAAGCCAAGCACCGTGCGCAGATACACCCCGGAAACGGCGCGGGCCAATGCCAGCACCCACGGTACCACACGCGGTTCGGGCAAGCCGACATCAGGAAGAGCTCTGCATACAGGACGTGCATACGGATGTTTCATGGCCGTACGAGCATACCCCGGCACAGTCGTGCCAGCAAGCACGAACTTGCTGGCTGGACGGAAAATACGTACATTGAATAGAACGATTCGATTCTACCATCTTCACAGGAGGATTCATGGCTACCATTACCCATCGAGGCAATCCAATCCATACCGCAGGCGAACTCCCTAAAGTCGGAGCCCCTCTCCCTGCATTCAAGCTTACCAAGGCCGACCTTTCAGAGGCAGGCAATGCCGACTTCAAGGGCAAGACCCTGATCCTGAACATAGTGCCCAGCCTCGACACCGGAACCTGCGCCGCCAGTGCCAGGGCCTTCAACCTTAAAATCAAGGATCTTGGTGGAGCCCTCGTGCTGACCATAAGCCGCGACCTGCCCTTTGCCCAGAAACGCTTCTGCGAAGCCGAGGGCATCGACGCCGTCGTCACACTGTCCGAAATGAGGGACCGCAAGTTCGGTGAAACTTTTGGCGTGGCCATTCTCGATGGCCTCCTGGCAGGCCTGCTCTCACGAGCTGTCATAGTCGCTGATCCCTCAGGCAAGGTCACCTACACCGAGCAGGTGCCAGAAATCGGGCAAGAGCCCGACTATGCCAAGGCCATGGCCGCCGCCAAGGCAGCCGCAGCCGGAAAGTGACCACTGCAAAGTGACCACTGAGACCTCGTTCTTTTTGATGGCCACTTCTTCACTATTACAGTATTATTCAGTATCATATACCCCCTAGGGGTATATGATACTGAAGGAGCGGCACATGAAAATGATCGTTACGATTGAGGGTATGAGTTGTGGCCACTGCGCCATGCGCGTCAAAAAGGCCATGGAAGAGACCGCCGGCGTATCCAGCGCAACGGTCGACGTCACCGTGGGCAAGGCTACCGTAGAAGGCAGCGCACTTGACGCAAACATGCTCCGTGGAGCTGTCACCAAAGCAGGCTACACCTTCGTATCAGCGCTTCCCTGAAAAGCCCTGCGAGAGTCGTTGTGTTATTTAAGCTCTGACAGCTTGATGGGTCGTGGCTCGGACTCGTCACCTTCTACACGCAGCAACTCCTCAAGCAGTTCCCGGCCACGCTTCGTCAGCTTCAGGGGCACCTGTATCATCAGCTTGATGTACATGTCTCCGCGCTTGGCGCTGCCGTTTGCTCCGGGCACACCTTCTTCGCGCAGCCTGAGCATCTTGCCGTGCTGGGAACCCGCCGGCACAGAAACCTTGACTTTCTTGCCGTCTATGGTTGGAACGGTTATCTCGCCGCCCAGGGTGGCCTTGGTCGCGGTGATTGGTACGGCGCAGTAGAGGTCGTAGCCGTCACGTTCGAAGAACTCGTGCGGCTTGACGTGGATAAACACGTACAGGTCGCCTGCCCTTCCACCGTTCTGACCGGCATCGCCCTGTCCGGCCACGGAAAGCCGCTTGCCGTCGTCGATGCCCGGCGGGATGGTCACCTTTATCTTCTGCTTTTTCTTGGTCAGTCCCGAGCCGCCACAACTCCGGCAGGGCTTGTCGACAATGTGGCCCTCGCCACCGCAGGTCGGGCAGGGGCTGGCTATCGAGAAGAATCCGGAACTGCGGCGTACCTGGCCGGATCCCTGACAGGTTGGACAGACCTTGCGCCCGCCACCGGATTCAGAACCGGACCCCGCGCAGGTCTGGCAGCCCTCGTCGTGGCTGTAGGAAACCTCCACTGTGGTACCGAACACGGCCTGTTCAAAGCTGAGTTCCATATCATAGCGAAGGTTTGAACCGCGGGGCGGCTCGCCCCTGCGACGGCCAGAGGAAGAGCGACCGCCAGTCCCACCGAACAGGTTGTCAAAGATGCTGGAGAAATCCCCGAAGCCGCCGAATATGTCCTCAAAGTCCCGGTAAATGTTGGTAAAGTCCTGGGCGCCACCCTGGCCACCCATGCTGTCGACACCGGCAAACCCGAACTGGTCGTAGGCTGCGCGCTTCTGGTCGTCGCACATGACTTCGTAGGCTTCCGTAGCTTCCTTGAAGCGCTCCTCGGCTGCCTTGTCACCCGGATTCTTGTCCGGATGGTTCTGGATGGCAAGCTTGCGGTACGCCTTCTTGACTTCATCCTTGGTGGCATTCTTCTGAATGCCCAGGACCTCATAATAATCTCGCTTAGCCACGGATAGTCCTTATATTCGAATTAAGCACAGAGCCACAGAGAAGATGAGATAAGAGACAGTGCAAGCTCGGAAAATCATAAGAATATATCCTTATATTCATCCGCTTCTTCTTTCCTGCCTCATCTTCTCTGTGTCTCTGTGCTTTTATATTCCTTTTACACTATTTCTTGTCGTCGTCGTCTACTACGCGGTAGTCGGCATCTTCGGCACCGCCTGCCGGGCCGCCTGCCGGGCCTTCCTGGCCGGCGTCTCCAGGTCCGGCACCCTGGCCGTCACCACCAGGAGCTCCGGCGCCCGGTGAAGCCTGCTTGTATACCTGCTCTGCGAGCTTGTACGAAGCCTGTTTGAGCGCCTCGATCTTTTCCTTCATCGGCTCCGCCTCGTTGGATTCAACCGCCTTCTTGAGCTCCGCTATAGCGGCCTCGATGGCGGCCTTCTCTTCAGCGCTTACCTTGTCGCCATAGTCCTTCAGCGACTTTTCGGTGGAGTATATCAGCGTGTCGGCCTCGTTGCGGGATTCAGCCCGCTCGCGTTCGCGCTTGTCTTCCTCGGCATGGGCCTCGGCTTCCTTGACCATCTTGTCTATGTCGGCATCGTTGAGCCCGCTGGAGGCCTCGATGCGTATCTTCTGCTCCTTGCCTGTTCCCTGGTCCTTGGCGGACACATGGACTATGCCGTTGGCATCGATGTCAAAGGTAACCTCTATCTGTGGTACACCGCGCGGAGCCGGTGGAATGCCGTCCAGGTCGAAGCGTCCAAGCGTGCGGTTCTGGGTTGACATCTCCCGCTCGCCCTGCAGGACGTGGATGGAGACGGTGTTCTGGCTATCGGCCGCGGTGCTGAAAATCTGGCTCTTGCGGCACGGAATGGTCGTATTGCGGGTGATGAGCCTCGTAAACACACCGCCGAGGGTCTCGATGCCCAGTGACAGCGGGGTAACGTCGAGGAGGAGCACATCCTTGACGTCGCCGCCGAGGATGCCGCCCTGGATGGCCGCGCCTACTGCTACGGCCTCGTCGGGGTTGACACCCTTGCTGGGTTCCTTGCCGAACAATTCCTTGACTATCTGCTGCACCTTGGGAATGCGGGTAGAACCACCTACGAGTATGACTTCGTCGATCTGGTCGGCGGTAACACCCGCGTCCTTCATGGCCTTGCGGCAGGGCTCCTTGGATTTCTCGAGGTAGTCCTCTATCAGCCGCTCGAATGCGGCGCGGGTCAGGGTCTTCTGGAGGTGCTTGGGGCCTGATGCGTCGGCCGTGATGAACGGCAGGTTGATCTCGGCCTGCTGAACGTTGGACAACTCTATCTTGGCCTTCTCGGAGGCCTCCTTGAGGCGCTGCAGGGCCATCCTGTCCTTGGACAGGTCGATGCCGGAGTCCTTCTTGAACTCGTCTACGAGCCACTGCATGACGCGCCTGTCAAAGTCGTCGCCACCAAGATGGGTGTCGCCGTTGGTGCTCTTGACCTCGAATACGCCTTCGCCGAGTTCCAGGATCGATATATCAAAGGTGCCACCGCCGAGGTCGTAGACAGCTATTGTCTTTTCTTTCTTCTGGTCCTTGTTGTAGCCGTAGGCCAGCGATGCAGCGGTAGGCTCGTTGATTATACGCTTGACCTCGAGCCCTGCTATGCGGCCGGCGTCCTTGGTAGCCTGGCGCTGGGCATCATTGAAGTACGCAGGTACGGTGATCACGGCCTCGGTCACGGCCTCTCCGAGGTAGTCCTCGGCGGTCTTCTTCATCTTCTGCAGGATAAAGGCGCTGACTTCCTGGGGGCTGTACATCTTGCCTGCAGCATCGACGCGGACGTCATTCTGGTTGGCTACGATCTTGTACGGCACAAGGGTTGTCTCGGCGTGGACTTCCTCATAGCGGCGCCCCATGAAGCGCTTTATTGAGTATACGGTGTTCTCCGGATTGGTAATCATCTGGTTCTTGGCCGGCTGGCCTACCACACGTTCGCCCTTGCCGGTAAAGCCGACAATGGACGGGGTCGTGCGCTGCCCCTCGGAGTTGGCTATGACGAGGGGCTCTCCGCCCTCCATGACGGCCACGCAGCTGTTCGTGGTTCCTAAATCGATTCCGATAATCCTTCCCATGAGATGCTCCTTATGCCTTCGCTTCGTTTGTTGTTTCTTCGTTAGCCGCACCGCCCGGCTGGGGCATGCGTACCTTGACCTTGGCGCTCCGGAGTATCCGGTCGCGCAATCTGTAGCCTTTTATGAATTCTTCAACGACCTGTGGCTCGTCACAGTCGCCGGATTCGCTCATCACGGCCTCATGCATGTTCGGATCGAAGGCGGTGCCGAGCGAATCAAAGCGCTCGAGGCCGTACTTGCTCTGGAGCATGCCCAGCATTGTCTTTCTGATCATGTCAACGCCGTTGTGCAGGGAGTTGAAGTCTTTTGACAATTCTGAACTCTGCACTGCCCTGTCAAAATCGTCCATGATGGTTACAAGGTCCCCGAGTATCTGGCTGTTGGCATATTTAACCGCGTCTTCCTTTTCCCTGAACATGCGTTTGCGGAAATTCTCGTAATCCGCGAGCTTTCGCAGGTACTGGTCTTTCAGAGCCGAAACCTCGGCCTCGAGGGCCGCTATCCTGGTGGCGCTTTCATTGACCGCTTTCTGCGATGCCGCCAGTGCGGCAACCGTGGCTTTCAAAGCGGTGTCGGAGGAATCGGAGGCAATCTTTTCTTCGGTGCTATCAGCAGCTTCCGCTCCTGTAACCTTGATGTCGTCTATGCGTTCTTCGCTATCATGCTTCTTTGATTTGGACATAGCCTCGCTCTACAATGGTGATGACCCGATGGCCCGGAATGGCGATGCAACGCCGCAAGCCGCTCGGCTGGTATCATGTAAAATAATAAGGTCTAATTTAAAGCGTCAAGGCGATTTTACCATCCTTGAGGGTTAATTGATGAAAATAGGCACGCTTTTTGTAGACTCGGGCTTTTTTTAGCCATGACAGTCTTCTTGACAATACCTGACGATGCTATACCATTGAAACCGGGGGCCAAGGCCTCACTCTACTTGAATACCGTACTGGAGGATTGGCGTTGCAGTTTCAGAGACCATCGATCATTCAGGAACAGCGTCAGAAGCTGAGTCCGCAGATGATCCAGTCAATCCGTCTCATGGCGTTGCCCCTTCAGGAACTCAAAGAAGAGATCCAGCAGGAGATAGAAACAAATCCAGCCCTCGAGGTGATCGAGGACCGTTCGACCATGTCTCTTGAATCCATACCAGAAGAAAGCGAAGCCGATTCGGAGGCCAACCAGCGTTTTGAAAACAGTTCCGATCCTGGGTTCAGCCGCTCCAGCGACGACGATTCTGACTCCAAGCGCATGTTCCTGGAAGGAGCCATCACCAGCCCCGAGACACTGCAGGAACACCTCCTGTGGCAGCTGAGGCTCCAGCCGCTTCCCCAGGAAAAGCGGGAAATCGGGGAGCAGCTCATCCAGAACCTCAACGCTGACGGTTTTCACAAGGAAGATCCATACCAGCTCTGCAAGAGCCACAGCAAGGCCTCGGTGGACGCCGTCATGGCCATTATCCGCGGCCTTGAACCCATGGGAGTGTGTGTACAGGACTTCCGCGAATCGCTGGTCGTCCAGGCAGAGCTCATACCGGAAACTCCGCACGGCACCATCGAGATAGTACGCGACCACATAGAACTCCTCGAGCATGGCAAACATCAGGAAATTCAGAAGCGGCTCAAGCTGAGCGACCAGGAAATGGACACCGCACTGGCCTTCATCAAGGGACTCAACCCATTTCCAGGCAGACAATACTCCGCGGAGGAGACCAAGTACGTCACGCCCGATGTGCAGGTCAAGCTCAAGGAAGGCGAGTTTGTCATCATCATCAACGATGAGGAGATTCCTGTCATAGGCATCAACCCGTTCTTTGACAGGCTCTCAGCGGAAAAGCACGACAAGGTGACCGATGTCTTCGTAAAAGACAACATCCGCAAGGCCCGCTGGTTCATACAGAGCATCCAGCAGCGGAACCGCACCCTGCTCAAGGTCGTCCGCTCCATCGTGGAGTTCCAGCGGCCCTTCTTCTCCCGTGGCCCCAAATACCTCGCTCCGCTGACCCTGAAGGACATAGCCACCGAGGTGGGCGTCCATGAGA
>JFJP01038510.1_pt1 | contig 26679 bp, 19 predicted proteins | sample 431651 | NCBI WGS metagenome assembly JFJP01 (sample SAMN02602958, study PRJNA72255) | Microbial mat metagenome, whole genome shotgun sequencing project. | biome: fresh water; feature: sink hole; material: water; isolation source: purple microbial (photo- and chemosynthetic) mats found in...
TTTATCATAACCAATGCAGTTTTTACATGCCCTTTTGCCTCAACAAGGACTTTTTCCGCAGCGTCATAATTTAATCCGGTGATCGTCATAACGATTTTTTTTGAGCGTTCAACTAATTTCTTATTCGTCATTTGAAGATCGATCATCATATTTTCATAGATCTTGCCAAGCCGGATCATTGCAGTTGTGGTGATCATATTCAGAATCAATTTTTGAGCGGTTCCGCTTTTCATTCGTGTAGATCCCATCACCACCTCAGGACCCACTTCCGCGCAGATTGCAACATCAACGACATCGGCAAGATGTTTGTATTCCGGTAGTTCAAGGTTCTTTCTTGGATTGGTTGTAACGTATAATGTTTTTGCCCCTCGTTCCTTAGCTCGTTTCACTGCTCCAATAACATATGGTGTTCTCATACTTGCGGCAATTCCGCAGACGACATCATTCGGTCCAACATCTCGAATATTCATATCGTGTGCTCCCCCCTCCGGTTTATCCTCAGCTCCTTCAACCGCTCGGAACATCGCACCTTCACCCCCGGCAATAATTCCTTGCACCATATCAAACGGAACTCCGAACGTTGGTGGACATTCACTTGCATCTACAACCCCCACTCGGCCGCTTGTTCCAGCTCCAACATAGATCAATCGTCCGCCGTTTAAGAATGCGTTTACAACCAATTCAACCGCTTGAGCGATATACGGAATCTGCAGTTCAACCGCATCGGCAATTTTTTTATCTTCATTGTTGATAATGGAAAGAATCTCGGGAATTGAGCGAGCATCAATGTCCATGGAATTTGGATTGCGCTGCTCTGTAGAGAGTTCTTGTAATTGGTGAAAGAGTATTTTGGTTTCCATGGGGACCTCAGATTATTTAATCGTTGCAACAATAAGTTTTTTATCAAGATTATCAAACTCTTGGCTGCCGTAAAACGTCAGCGGAATATTTTGAAGAGCGATAGAACGGAAATTATTCTTCGCAATATTTTCTTCTTCTTCGATTTCCGCACCTTTAAATGTAATTAATGAAGGGGCAGCAATTGAAAGTTTTTCCAAACCAACATTTTCTCCTTTGGTTTGTTTAAGGAAAGGAATTCCCCACTCAAGTAAGTTGGAAAGATTGCTAACCGAACGCATGACTACAGCATCAAACGATTGATGATAGTGTTTTTTTTTATTTAATTCTTCTGCTCTTCCCCATAGAGTTTTTACATTCGATAGTTGTAACGATTCCGTCATTGATTGAACACACGAAATTTTTTTTTGAGTAGAATCCAAAAGTGTAAACGAACATTCAGGAAGTAAAATGCTAAGCGGTATTCCGGGAAAACCGCCCCCAGTACCGAGATCGAGAATATTCATACCGTGTCGAAAGTTAATTTTGAACAACATCGAAAGGGATAATGCAATATGCCCCTTCCAGATATTCTCCTCATTCTTTCGGGAAATTAAATTGATCTTCTTATTCCAATCTAAAAGCAGTGTTTTAAATGAATAAAGACGGTGTATTTGTATGTCCGTTATAAAAACATTGTTTTTTTTGCACAACGTATATAGCCAGAGTTCTTCTTCGTTCATTGTTTCACGTGAAACCGAGTTAGGTTAAATGTTATGTGATGTCTGAGATTCCATTTGTTTAATAAATATACTTAGAACAGAGACGTCAGAATTTGTAACGCCTGAAATTCTAGATGCTTGTCCAATTGATCGTGGACGCACGCGATGCAGTTTTTCTTTTCCCTCCACGCTGAGCGAAGATATTTTTGTATAATCAAAATGTTCCGGGATAAGATGTTCTTCAAATTTAGCAAAGCGATTGATCTGTTCATTCTGTCGCAGAATATAACCTTCATACTTCATGTCAATTTCAACTTGTTGATTTATTTCAGGCAAAGACAAAAGTGATTTTATTTTATCATCGGTGATCAATTGCACGACATCCATTGCAGTTACATTCGATCGTCGAATAATTTTTGACAATGTATCATATTCGGTAATGGTTGTTTCATTTTTCTTTTCCAATAATGGATTTACATCAATTGGAGAAATCATTTTTGATTTAAGATATTCGATTGTTTCCTCGATCTGATTTTCCTTCTCATCCAATCTCTCAACAAGTTCTTTTGTGATCAACCCGATTTCATTTCCCATTCTCATCAGCCGTCGGTCTGCATTATCTTGCCGCAACAAAAGTCGATACTCAGCGCGTGATGTAAACATACGATACGGTTCATCGGTCGATTTGTTGATCAAGTCATCTATCATAACACCGAGGTAAGCATCACTGCGTTGCAGAATTAACGATTTTCTTTTTTGAATTTTTAATGCCGCATTTATACCAGCCAACAATCCTTGACCTGCAGCCTCTTCGTAACCCGAGGTGCCGTTGATTTGTCCGGCAAAAAATAATCCTGAAATTAATTTTGTTTCCAATGTATGCTGCAATTGATGTGGTGGAAAAAAATCATATTCAACGGCATAACCAGCACGAAGCATTTTTACGCTCTCTAATCCTGCTATGGATCGAAGACCTTCATATTGTATTTCTTCAGGAAGACTTGTTGAGAATCCATTGACATAAACGACATTGGTATTATATCCTTCTGGTTCTAAAAATATTTGATGACGTTCTCGTTCTGCAAATCTAAAAACTTTGTCTTCAACGGAGGGGCAATACCGTGGACCAACACCTTTAATTCTTCCGGTAAACATTGGTGAGCGATCAAATCCTTTTTCTAAAATTTTATGTGTGGTGACATTGGTGTATGTCAAATACATTGGAATCAAACGGTTGGTAATTTTTCCTGTTTGATAAGAGAAAGGAATTGGCGGATCATCACTATGATGAGGTTCAGTTTTTGCAAGATCTATACTATCAAGATCGATTCGAGGCGGTGTTCCAGTTTTTAATCTACCAGAAATAAAACCTAATGTAATTAATGATTCAGTTACCCCTCTCGCAGGTGCTTCGCCAAATCTTCCTCCAGTGCGATTTTTTTCACCAGTGTGCATCAAACCATTAAGAAATGTTCCTGCACACAGTACCATTGTTGCACAAGAAATTTCATGATTAAGAAATGTTTTAATTCCAGAAAGGGTATTATTTCCAACCATTATCTCAGCAACTGAATCTTCAAGCACATCAAGGTTGGGATGGTTCAACACACGACGTTGTGCATCACTCGAATACCAATCTCTATCATTCTGGCTGCGAGGAGACCATACTGCAGGACCTTTAGATTTGTTTAACATTTTAAATTGAATTCCAGTAGTATCTGCAATTTTACCCATCTCCCCACCCAAAGCATCAATCTCTCGTACAAGATGCCCTTTTGCAGATCCACCAATCGCAGGGTTGCAGGACATTCGTCCAATGGCATTCGATTTCAGAGAAATCAATAATGTTGAACATCCCATCCTAGAAGCTGCCAATGACGCCTCTATACCGGCATGTCCACCACCAACAACGATGACCTCATAATATTTATTTGGTTTACTAACAAGCATTTTGTTTCACGTGAAACCTTTTCTCACTTCCCTATACAAAACTTACCAAAAATGTGATTTAATATATCATCTGGTGTGGTTAATCCAATTATTTCGCCAAGATAATTCAATGCATCTCTCAGATCAATTGCCGCAAAGTCTCCCCCAAGTCCATTTGTGATGGTTTCTTTAGCCTTTTGTAAAGATTTCAAAGCCGATATCAACGCTTCTTTATGACGTATATTTGTTATAACAATTGAACTTGAATTAGAATCATGATTCGGTATTGAAAGTTCCAAAAGATTTTTCTTTAATTTTTCAATACCTAAATTTAGTTTACAGGATATTTCCACAGAATGGACAATCCCTAAATCTAACAATGAAAATTCTTTGTCTTTTATATCTGTTTTATTGACACAGATTAAGAAAGGAATTTGACTTCCTGCTGACTCTGTAATTTGTTTAAACATTAAAACATCGCCTTGTGAAAAACCAAAAGAACTGTCAATGATAAACAACGCAATATCAGCCTGCTTAAGACTATTCAAGGTTCTCCGAATGCCCTCTTGTTCTATGGTATCATACGACTCACGTAGTCCGGCAGTATCAAAAAAGACAAATTCCAGACCATTAAGAATAATGCTCTCTTCAATTACATCTCGGGTTGTTCCTGCAATCTCACTCACAATCGCCCTTTCTTCACCTAATAAGATATTAAGCAGGCTTGATTTTCCAGCATTGGGTTTTCCTATCAAGGCTACCCGCACTCCCTCCCTTACAAACTTCCCAGAAGAATAGCTGTCTGCAAGTTTTTTAATTTCTCTTTCGATGGAAGCTAACCTTTTAAGAACATCATCTTTCGTGGTAAGCTCAATTCCTTCCTGAGAGAAATCCAACTCAAGTTCTAATAGTGAGCAAAGGTTAAGTAACTGATCACGGATAATGTTTACATGTTTTGAAAGCCGACCACTAAGCTGCATCACGGAAGCTTTGTGAGATTTTTCAGTTCGAGAGTGAATAATATCTGCAACAGCTTCTGCTTGGGTAAGATCTAATTTTCCGTTCAAAAATGCACGTTGAGTAAACTCACCGGGTTTAGCAGGACGCGCTCCACCTGAATGCAACAGCGAAAGAATCTTTTGCGTAACAAAATATCCTCCGTGTGAACTTATTTCGATAATATCTTCGCCAGTGTAAGAATTCGGATTATGAAAAACTGAAACAAGGACTGTATCAATAATTGACACTCCATCAGGATCCATGATATTTCCATAATGGATCGTGTGTGAAGCGGCATCGATAAGATTAGTGGTTCCCTTAAATACAGAATTCACAATTGTAAATGATTCAGATCCGCTAATACGTATAACGGATATACCACCAATTCCAATTGGTGTTGCGATAGCCGCAATAGTATCGTGGGAAAATTGATTCATAGTGTCATAATTTTTCTAAGATACGAAAATATTTCTTGACTACGGAATGAAAAATTGTATCTTATATATGTGTAACCCAGTTGCACTTTCAACGTAACCAACAAAAGAATGTCCGCATACTACAAACATACAGATAACATTTCGAAACGTTCGCACGTTCGCGTTGTTGCTGTACCGGTGGCTCTCCTTCCGCTAAGCGGCATTATTATTCTTTTGGGAATTACTTTTGCTATTCTACGCCTAACTATTATTGGCTAAGAATACCAGAGGTTACTCCCAAAAACACATCACAAGATACTCTACACGAAACACGTGAGAAAATAAAACAGGGCGTAACCTCTGAACCGAGGTTGTGTATCTTATTATTATTTTTTAGGTGTTCTTATGACTCAACAAACAACAACTACTACGCAGCGGCAAATGACCGGAGCGGAAATCTTTGTCCGTTCATTGATTGAAGAAAATGTCGAAATTGTTTTTGGATACCCCGGTGGTGCCGTTATAGGGATTTATGACGCACTCCACGATATTTCTGATATCAAACATATTCTTACACGACACGAACAAGGTGCTGTCCATGCTGCCGAAGGATATGCAAAAGCAAGCGGACGACCTGGTGTTGCATTGGTTACTTCTGGACCCGGTGCGACAAATACCGTCACCGGAATTGCCGATGCGTATATGGATTCAATCCCGATCGTAGTTTTTACGGGACAAGTTGCGTTAAAACTTATCGGTAACGATGCTTTTCAGGAAGCAGATATAGTCGGCATCACTCGACCGATAACAAAACACAGTTATCTCGTTCGCGACGTGAATGAACTTGCCGCAACTATTAAAGAAGCATTTTATGTCGCAACAACCGGTCGTCCAGGTCCGGTACTTGTCGATCTCCCCAAAGATGTTATGGCAACAAAAACTATTTTTAATTATCCGAAGAGTGTTAAGCTTCGGTCGTACCAACCGCACGTCGAGGGGAATCAAAAACAGCTGGATAAAGCGGTCGCCTTAATTGCAAAAGCGAAACGTCCGGTGCTCTATGTTGGCGGCGGAGTAATTCTTTCGAATGCAGCGGAAGAGCTGAAAAAATTTGCACACAAAACAAAAATTCCAGTAACAACAACGCTGCATGGGCTGGGTGCTTTTCCTGAAACAGATGAACTTTCGCTTGGAATGCTTGGAATGCATGGAACGTGGTATTCAAACACCGCTGTGAATTATTGCGATCTTTTGATTGCAGTCGGTGCTAGATTTGATGATAGAGTAACAGGGAAGACCGATGCATTTGCTCCAGAGGCAAAGAAAATCCATATCGACGTTGATCCTTCTAATATCAGTAAAAACGTTAAGGTAGATGTTCCAATTGTTGGCGATGTAAAAAAAGTATTACAACAATTGCTTCCTTTGGTCTCTGCACTTGATACAAGAGATTGGATCCAGACAATTAAGAATTGGAAAGAAGAACATCCTCTTCGTTACAACAATGGAAAATATATTCGCATGCAGCATGTCATCCAAAAAATTTCTGAACTGACAAAGGGGAAGGCGGTAATGGTAAGCGATGTCGGTCAACATCAAATGTGGATGGCGCAGTTCTATCAATATCTTTATCCTCGAACACATTTGACATCCGGAGGTCTTGGAACAATGGGATTTTCGCTTCCGGCTTCAATGGGTGCAGCATTTGCCCGAAAAGATTTTCCAATAGTTTCAATCAGTGGAGACGGTGGTTTTCAAATGAATATTCAGGAATTGGCAACAATCCGTGAGTATAATGTTCCTGTGAAGATCATTATATTGAACAATGGCTATTTGGGAATGGTACGCCAGTGGCAGGAATTATTCTGGCGTAAACGGTATTCGCATGTTGAAATGCTGAGTCCGGATTATGTTAAAGTTGCAGAGGCGTACGGCATTCCAGGATTTCGAGCAACAGTAACAAGCGATGTTGATGATGTTATCAAACAATTATTTGAAACAGATGGGCCAGCATTAGCTGAATTCAAAGTCGTTAAAGAAGATAATGTCTATCCTATGATCCCGGCTGGACAGACATACCATGAAATAATAGACATTCCAAATGAAAAATCTGAACCAATCGAAGGTGAAGAGCAAACAGATCTTGAAATGGTAACTTTTTCCAAAGGATAAACAATGAGTGAAACTACTGAACAATCAATCGGACAATCAGCACGAAAACACACAATTTCTTTATTGCTGGAAAATAAGTTTGGCGCGTTGAATCGTGTTGCCGGAATGTTTTCTGCAAAGGGATACAATCTTGACAGCATTACGGTGGGACCAACAGAAGATGCCTCTCTGTCGAGAATGACGATCGTGACGAAAGGGGACGACGCAATTATCGAACAGATCATCAAACAATTGAATAAGCTGATCGATACATTAAAAGTTGTTGATTTGACATACGATAGTTTTATGGAGCGGGAGCTGGCACTTATTAAAATTGGAACTACTTCTGAAAATCGCCCTGAAATTATGCAGGTAGTAGAAATTTTTCGGGCAAAAATAATCGACATCAGTCACAAAACATTGACCGTAGAAGCGACGGGAAGCGGACAAAAAGTCGATGCGATCATCAAAATGCTGAAGCCGTTCCATATAAAAGAAATTGCGCGCACCGGACGTGTTGCTTTAAAAAGAGAATTTGTCGGAGAAGTCTAATAATGAAAGAACCATTCCAGCACGGAGATAATTTTCCTTTGTACGATCCCCGTAACGAACATGATGCATGCGGAATCGGATTCATTGCGAACATCAAAGGGGAACGATCTCATGATGTCATCACAAAAGGAATAGAGATCCTGATCAATCTTACTCACCGAGGTGCGTGCGGCTGCGATCCTGAAACGGGAGACGGCGCGGGAATAACAATTCAGATTCCTCATAAATTCTTTGCAAAAGAGTGTAAAAATCTTGGCATTGCTCTTCCTGAAGAAGGTGATTATGGAGTTGGAATTGTATTTCTGCCTGTAAATCAATCGTCACGTTTGATGTGCGAAGGAATTTTAGAACGAATCGTACGTGAAGAGGGACTGATCGTTCTTGGGTGGAGAGATACACCTGTTGGCGCGGATGCAATCGGCCGCATAGCACGGGCATCACAACCTTATATAGAGCAGATATTTATCCGACGCGCAGAGGGAATGACGAGAGAAGAATTCGATCGCAAATTATATATTGTACGAAAACGTGCGGAAGCAGAATTATATTCTTCCGATATCAAAGAAAAAGATTTCTTTTACATTCCTTCACTTTCTTCACGAGTGATAATTTACAAAGGATTATTGCTTGCTCCACAGATCGAACAATTTTACAGTGAACTTTCTGATACTGATACGGAAAGCGCACTCTGTCTAGTGCACCAGCGATTTTCTACCAACACAATGCCGAATTGGCAATTGGCGCATCCATTCAGATATGTAAGTCACAATGGCGAGATCAACACAATGCGCGGCAACGTTATTTGGATGCATGCCCGTCAATCGGTATTGAGATCAGATCTATTTGGAGATGACCTTAAAAAAATATTCCCGATCATTCAACCCGAGGGAAGTGATTCGGCCGCGCTCGATAATGCGGTAGAATTATTGTATCACTCCGGAAGAAGTTTGCCGCACGTTATGTCTATGCTAATTCCGGAAGCGTGGAGCCATGATGTAACGATGTCGCCGGAGAAAAAAGCATTCTATGAATATCATGCTTCGCTGATGGAGCCATGGGATGGACCGGCTGCAGTTGCATTCACTGACGGAAAAGTTATCGGCGCGACATTGGATCGTAACGGGCTTCGTCCTGCACGATATGTTGAAACGCATGATGGATTATTAATCATGTCTTCCGAAGTTGGCGTATTACCGATTGAACCGGAACGAGTAAAAATGAAAGGGAGACTTGAGCCGGGAAAAATGCTGTTGGTTGATCTCGAACAAAAGAGAGTAATTCTTGATGAAGAAATTAAATCGCAATTAAGTTCACGTAAGCCGTATGGTAGCTGGATCAAAGAAAATCAGATCACACTTGAGCAGCTTGCAGAGCCACCACGAGCCCACATGTTAAGTGAAAAAGATATCATTCAGCGACAACGAATGTTTGGCTACAGTGATGAAGATGTGCGTATGCTGATCACACCGATGGCGGTGAACGGAGAAGAAGCAATCGGTTCAATGGGAACCGATACGCCATTGGCATGTCTATCCGACAAACCTCAATCACTCTTTAATTATTTTAAACAGTTGTTTGCACAGGTTACGAATCCTCCGATCGATCCTATCCGTGAAGAATTCGTGATGTCGTTGACAAGTTATATCGGAACGGAAAGAAATATCCTTGAAGAAACACCGATGCATTGTCATACATTAAAATTGCAGCATCCGATCCTGACAAACAGTGAATTGGAAAAGTTACGCCGCGTATCGCAGGGAGATTTTCTGACTACAACACTTCCGATGTTGTTCCGCGTGAATGGCGGAGAACAGGAATTGGAGCGTGCGCTTGACGGACTTTGCCGTCGTGCGACGCTGGCAATCGAATCTGGTTATACTATAATAATACTTTCGGATCGCGGCGGAGATGAAGAGTATGCACCAATCCCGAGTTTATTGGCGATGACAGCGGTTCACAATCATTTGGTGAGAGAAAAAACTCGAACGCAGGTAGCACTTGTAGTTGAGTCCGGTGAACCACGTGAAGTAATGCATTATTGTTTATTGATCGGTTACGGTGCAAGTGCTGTAAACCCATATCTCGCTATCGAAACGATTGAAGACCTTGCAAATAAAGGGCGTTTATCAAAAGATGTAACGGCAGAATATGCTGTTAAAAATTACAAAAAAGCTGTCGGAAAAGGTTTGTTGAAAGTCTTTTCTAAAATGGGAATCTCAACACTGCAAAGTTATCGTGGTGCGCAGATATTTGAAGTGTTAGGTTTGAACAAAGCGGTAGTAGAAAAATATTTCAAAGGAACCTCATCCCGCATTGAAGGGATCGGGCTGGAGGTGTTGGTAGAAGAAGCGCGAAGAAAACATGCATTTGCAATGAGCCCATTCACTCAGGCGGACACCGAGCTTGATCTTGGTGGAAATTATCATGTTCGAACAAACGGTGAACGACATTTGATCAATCCAACCACGGTGACAAAGCTGCAACAATCGGTTCGGAAAAGAGATTTCAAAACATTCAAAGAATTTTCCAGCATCATCAACGATCAAAGTAAAGAACTCTTTACACTTCGCGGGTTGATGGAATTCAAAGAAGGTACACGGAGCGTACATATTGAAGATGTTGAACCGGCAAAACAGATCGTAAAACGTTTTGTTACCGGTGCGATGTCGTTCGGTTCGATCAGCAAAGAGGCACACGAAACGATTGCAATTGCAATGAATCGTATCGGCGGAAAATCGAATACCGGTGAGGGGGGAGAAGACGAAGCAAGATTTAGTTCCGATGCGAATGGCGACCTCCGTCGAAGTGCAATCAAACAAGTTGCTTCCGGAAGATTTGGTGTGACCGCAAATTATCTTGTGAATGCAGATGAGATTCAAATTAAAATCGCTCAAGGTGCGAAACCGGGTGAAGGGGGACAGCTTCCAGGATTTAAAGTTGATGAAGTGATAGCAAAAACACGTCACTCGATCGCCGGTGTGGGACTTATTTCCCCGCCGCCGCATCATGACATCTATTCCATTGAAGATCTTGCGCAATTGATATACGATCTGAAAAATGTAAACCCGATTGCAAGAATTTCAGTGAAGTTAGTTTCCGAAGTCGGCGTTGGAACTGTTGCCGCAGGCGTCGCCAAAGCACATGCTGATATGATCTTGATCAGCGGGGATAATGGTGGAACAGGTGCATCACCGCTGACATCAATTAAACATGCCGGTGTTCCATGGGAACTTGGACTTGCTGAAACGCAGCAAGTATTGGTGATGAATGATCTTCGCAGCCGAGTACGATTGCAAACAGACGGCAAATTACAAACGGGACGCGATGTTGTTATCGCGGCATTGCTTGGTGCTGAGGAATTTGGTTTCTCAACAACGCCGCTTATTGCAATGGGATGCATCATGATGCGCAAGTGCCATCTCAATACATGTCCCGTAGGAATTGCGACACAGGATCCGGAACTGAGAAAAAAATTTACCGGAACGCCGGAACATGTCATCAACTTTCTATTCTTTGTTGCCGATGAAGTTCGTGAGATCATGGCGAAACTTGGTTTCCGTACATTGGACGAAATGATTGGTCGGGTTGATATGCTTCAGCAGAGAAAAAATATCGATCATTGGAAAGCAAAAGCAATCAATCTTTCATCAATTCTCCATCAACCAACAGTTCCGTTACGAATTGGACGACGATGTTCAATTTCTCAGGATCACGGATTGAATGAAGCGATGGATTATCAACTTCTTGAGCGGACAAAAATTGCACTCGAAGAAAAGAAACCAGTTGAAATTTCACTTCCGATCAGAAATGTTCATCGTACTGTTGGTGCATTATTAAGCGGACGCATTGCAAAATATTACGGAGCGGAAGGGTTGCCGGAAAGTACGATTAAAATTAACTTCACCGGATCTGCAGGCCAAAGTTTTGGTGCTTTTTTATCCAAGGGAGTGACACTCACACTGGAAGGTGATGCGAACGATTACGTCGGGAAAGGATTATCTGGGGGAAAGATTATTATTTTCTCCCCAAAAAACTCCACGTTCGTTCCGGAAGATAATTCTATCGTCGGGAATGTCGTTTTGTATGGAGCAACAAGCGGTGAAGCATATTTTGCAGGAAAAGCCGGAGAGCGTTTTGCTGTTCGTAATAGCGGCGCAACTGTTGTTGTAGAATCGGTCGGTGCGAATGGTTGTGAATATATGACCAATGGAGTTGTCGTTATCCTTGGTAAAACCGGAAAGAACTTTGCCGCGGGAATGTCCGGTGGATATGCGTTTGTCCTGGATGAAGACGGAGAATTCTCCTCTAAAATGTGCAATAAGTCGATCGTTGATCTTGATGGATTAAACGAAACCGAAGAACTGCTCGTTCAAAACCTAGTCAAAAAACATGTTGAATTGACAGGGAGTCAACGTGGTAAAAAGATTCTTGACGAATGGATAATATTCAAGACAAAATTTGTAAAAGTATTCCCGCATGATTACAAGCGTGTTTTGAACGCAAAACAAAAAGCAAAAGAGGATACAACGGTTGTGAAAAGCAATGGCTCCGGCAAGGAGGTTGTCAATGGGTAAGCCTACCGGTTTTATGGAATATCAACGTGAAGTTCCGCAGCGCCGTCCGGTTACAGAGCGTCTGGATGATTGGGGAGATGTGTACACAGCATTTGCTGAAGATAAAATTAAAACGCAGGGTGCGCGCTGTATGGATTGCGGAATTCCATTTTGTCAATCGGGATGTCCTGTGAACAATGTGATTCCTCACTGGAATGATCTTATCTATAAAGATCGTTGGGAAGAAGCGATACGCGTACTGCATTCAACGAATAATTTTCCTGAATTTACCGGCAATGTATGCCCAGCACCATGCGAAGCATCGTGTGTGTTAGGAATAAATGAACCGCCAGTGACCATTAAAGTTATTGAACGGACAATTATTGAATATGCTTTCAGTCATGGTTGGATTAAACCTGAACCACCAATGAAACGCTCTGGAAAAACTGTTGCAGTGATCGGTTCAGGTCCTTCCGGATTGGCAGCGGCACAGCAATTGAATCGTGCAGGACATCGCGTGACGGTGTATGAAAAGAATGATAGAGTCGGCGGATTACTTCGATACGGAATTCCTGATTTCAAATTTGAAAAACATCTTCTTGACCGCCGTGTTGATCAGTTACAAGCTGAAGGAATCGTCTTCACGACAAAGACAAATGTCGGCGTGAATATTTCTGCGGAAGAATTGCGCCGATCGTACGATGCAGTCTTGTTATGCGGCGGAGCAGAATCTCCACGCGATCTGAAAGTACCGGGCCGCGAATTAAAGGGAATCCATTTTGCCATGGAATTTCTTCCACAGCAAAACCGACGCAATGCAGGGGATAAAACCGATTCGATTAAAGATATTCTTGCAACCGGAAAACGGGTCGTCATTATTGGCGGCGGCGATACTGGTGCAGATTGTTTGGGCACAAGTTTGAGACAAAAAGCAAAATCAGTCCATCAATTTGAAATTATGCCGAAACCGCCTCTTGAGCGAGCCGCTTCGACTCCGTGGCCGCAATGGCCTCTTCAATTGCGAACAGAAAGTTCGCACGAAGAAGGGGGAACAAGAGATTGGGCGCTTGCAACAACAAAATTTGAAGGAGATGCTGACGGAATTGTCACAAAACTACATGCGATCCGTGTTGGTCCTCCACCAAATTTTGCACCAATAACCGGATCAGAATTTGTTTTGGATGCAGATCTAGTTTTACTTGCAATGGGATTCAATGGTCCGACGAAAAATGGATTGCTTGATGAACTTGGTGTTGCTCTTGATGCGCGCAGCAATGTTTCAACCGATAAAGAATACATGAGCTCGGTTCCGGGAATCTTTTCTGCGGGAGATATGCGACGAGGTCAATCGCTTGTTGTTTGGGCGATCAGCGAAGGACGAAAAGCTGCGCGGAGCGTGGATAAATTTTTAATGGGAGCATCAACGCTTCCGTAACAATTGTAAAAAACAAACAATACTTTTAATCGCCAAGACACAAAAATAATCTTTTGACCTTCGGCGGAACATCATTGAGGAGAAAAAATGGCACAAATTAATTTCGGCGGAACAGTTGAAGAAGTTGTTACCCGCGAAGAATACCCACTTGAAAAAGCAAAAGAATTTTTGAAGAATGAGGTTATTGCAATTATCGGTTACGGTCCACAAGGGTATGGACAATCATTGAATATGCGCGATAATGGCATTAATGTTATTGTCGGTCAGCGCAAAGGTGGACAAGGGTGGAAGGATGCAATTCGTGATGGTTGGGTTGAGGGAAAAAATCTTTTCTCAAATATTGAAGAAGCGATTCAAAAAGGGACTATCGTTCAATACCTCCTTTCCGATTCAGGACAGAAACAAATGTGGGATGTTGTGAAAAAGAATTTGAAGAAAGGACAAGCGCTTTATTTTTCACATGGATTTTCTGTAGTATTCAAAGATCAAACCAATATTATTCCTCCTGCCGATGTTGATGTTGTCTTGGTTGCACCGAAAGGAAGCGGACGAACAGTGCGGAGTAATTTCCTTGCAGGTAGTGGTATCAACGCAAGTTTTGCAATATTCCAGGATGCTACCGGGAAAGCTCGCGAACGTGCAATTGCGTGCGGGATAGCAATCGGTTCCGGATACTTATTCCCGACAACTTTTGAAAAGGAAGTATTGTCTGATCTTACCGGTGAACGCGGTGTGTTGATGGGCGCAATCGCAGGTCTGATGAAAGCGCAATACGATGTTCTTCGACAAATGGGACATTCGCCGAGTGAAGCGTTCAATGAAACGGTTGAAGAAGCAACGCAGAGTCTCTATCCATTGGTTGGAAAATATGGAATGGATTGGATGTTTGCAGCGTGCAGCGTAACAGCGCAGCGAGGCGCACTCGATTGGGCAAAGAAATTTGAAACCGCGAACCGCCCGTTGTTTGAATTATTGTACCGCGATGTTCAATATGGCGTTGAAACAAAACGAGTTCTTGATTCAACAAGTTCACCCGACTACCGCGAAAAATTACAAGTTGAATTGGATGAGTGGAAAAATTCTGAGATGTGGAAAGCGGGCGAAGCAGTGCGTGGATTACGACCAGAGAACTGGAAAAAATGATACTTAAATATGAAAGATGAATTATGAAGGATGAAATCTATAAATTGAAATCATAATTCATCCCTCACCCTTCGTCATAAAATAATGAAAAAAAAGATTTTTACATACGACACAACACTTCGCGACGGAACACAGGGAGAAGAAGTTTCTTTCTCAGCTGAAGACAAAGTGAAGATCGCCAAACGGCTCGATGCATTCGGTATCGATTACATTGAGGGTGGTTGGCCGGGTTCCAATCCAAAAGATATGGAATTCTTTGAGAAAGTGCGTTCCGTTACGTTTACTCATGCAAAGATCGCGGCATTCGGCAGTACACGCCGCGCAAAGAACAAAGTTGAAGATGATGCGAACATCAATGCGTTACTTGATGCACGGACACCCGTTGTTACGATCTTTGGAAAAACATGGCTGCTGCATGTCAAAGAAGCATTACAGATTACGGAAGAAGAAAATTTGGAGATCATTTCGGATTCAGTTGCGTATCTGAAAAAGAATGGCAAAGAAGTTGTCTACGACGCAGAACATTTTTTTGACGGATACAAATCTGATAAAACATATGCGATAAAAACATTGGATGCGGCACAGAGCTCCGGTGCTGACGTCATTGTTCTCTGCGATACAAACGGAGGAACGATGCCATGGGAAGTTTCAACGATCGTTGATGAAATAAAAAAACATGTTACCGTTCAACTTGGTATCCACACTCATAATGATTGTGAACTTGGTGTTGCAAATGCTCTTGCCGCAATTCAACGTGGCGCGGTGCATGTTCAAGGAACGATTAACGGTTACGGCGAACGAACAGGAAATGCAAATTTATGTTCCATTATTCCAAATCTTCAGATTAAAATGGGATTTGAAACGGTGGGAATGGAGCAATTGAAAAAACTTACCGATGTTTCCCGGTATGTGAGTGAACTGGCAAATCTAAAACACAAAAAAAATCTAGCGTATGTCGGCGAAAGTGCATTTGCGCACAAAGGGGGCGTTCACGTCAGTGCGGTGATGAAAACTCCAAAAACATACGAACATATCGAACCGGAAATTGTTGGAAATGTTCGCCGTGTGCTGGTGTCCGATCTATCGGGAAGAAGCAATGTGTTGTACAAGGCAGCGGAACTTGGATTATCATTAGACGATAAATCACCCGCCGCACAAAAAATTGTTGAGGAATTGAAGGAGATGGAACATTATGGCTATTATTTTGAAGATGCTGAAGCTTCGTTTGAATTACTGGTGAAGAAACATACCGGCGAGATCGAAAAATTATTTGAGCTGGAACGATTTAAGGTCAGCATTCATAAAGATTCGAACGACAAAGAAGCTCGAAGCGAAGCGATGATCAAGATCCGAGTTGGTGATGAAACGGAGATGACGGCAGCAGAAGGAAATGGTCCGGTGAATGCAATGGATAAAGCATTGCGAAAAGCGCTCGAACGATTCTATCCGCAGTTGAAAGAAATTCAATTAACGGATTACAAAGTACGTGTGCTCGATTCTCAGAATGCGACCGCAGCAAAAGTACGCGTGCTGATCGAAACAAAAAATGGAAATTCATCGTGGAACACTGTCGGTGTTTCTTCCGATGTTGTTGATGCAAGTTGGAAAGCATTGGTTGATTCTATTACATATCATTTATTAAAAAAAGCGTAACGATCAAAAAAGGGAACACTCATGATAGTTGTATTAAAACCGGGAACAACAAAAGAACAATTCGATCATGTTATCGATCGCGTCAAAGAATTTGGATTTAAACCGCATCCAATCGTTGGTGAAGAACGCACCGTTGTAGCATGTGTTGGCGACGAACGAGGCAAAGCTCAATTGCAGGCATTGGAATCATTGGATTATGTAGAGAATGTCGTTCCAATTTTGAAGCCATTCAAACTTGCGAGTAAAGAAACAAAACCGCGTTCCGTTATCAAAGTTGGTAATGTAGAATTTGGAAATTCTCAATTTGTTGTTATTGCCGGACCATGTTCAGTAGAGTCACGAGACCAAATTATCGTAAGTGCAGAGATGGTGAAAAAAGCAGGAGCGCAAATGCTTCGCGGGGGTGCATTCAAGCCAAGGACATCGCCATATTCATTTCAAGGATTGGAAGAAGAAGGGTTAAAACTTCTTGCAGCTGCGAGAGAGAAAACGGGATTGCCATTCGCTACAGAAGTGATCTCTCCGAGTGATGTGGAGCTTGTTGCAAAATATTCCGACATGCTTCAGATCGGAGCTCGTAACATGCAGAATTTTGCGCTGTTAAAAGAAGTCGGGAAGACAAAACGTCCGATCCTTTTGAAACGCGGAATGTCCAGCACATACAAAGAGCTCTTGATGTCTGCGGAATATATCATGTCGCAGGGAAATTATGAAGTAGTTTTGTGCGAACGCGGTATTCGTACATTTGAAGATTATACACGCAACACATTCGATCTTGCAGCGGTGCCGGCATTAAACTATGGCAAAAGCTGCGGTACCGGTTGGTGCTGACGGGTTGATTGTTGAAATGCATCCGAATCCGGAGAAAGCATTTTCTGACGGGGCACAATCATTGACACCGGAACAGTTCACAAAGCTAATGGATGAATTACGGCGGTATCTACCACTGGAAAATAGACATTTATAGAACAGGAATCAGGTGTTAGCTATTTGCTGAAACCTAAAACCTAATTACTAGAATATATTTTTTGAGGAACTTATGAGTGACCGAGTATATATTTTCGATACAACCCTGCGGGACGGTGAACAATCGCCGGGATGCAGCATGAATTTTACGGAAAAAATCCGCATGGCGCTTCAATTAGAACGATTACAGATCGATGTGATCGAAGCGGGATTTCCGATTGCAAGCGAAGGAGATTTTGAATCAGTTAAAGAAATTGCAAAGCAGATCCGGACATGTACGATCGCCGGATTAAGTCGTGCAAATAAAGGCGATATCGATCGTGCTTGGGAAGCTTTAAAGCATGCGGCAAAACCTCGCATTCACACATTTATTGCAACATCCGATATTCATTTAAAATACAAATTAAAAAAATCCCGCGAAGAAGTGTTGGAAAGTGCGGTCAATGCCGTGCGTCTTGCCAAATCATATTGCGATGACATTGAATTTTCATGTGAAGATGCATCACGCAGCGATGTTGATTATCTTTGTCAGATCGTTGAAGCGGTGATCGCCGAAGGTGCAACGGTTGTGAATATTCCGGACACGGTGGGATATGCAATTCCCGATGATTATGGACGGATCATCCGTTCACTTATTGAAAGAGTTCCAAACATCAACAAAGCGATCATCAGTGCTCATTGCCACGACGATCTTGGAATGGCGGTTGCAAACTCTCTTGCCGCAGTGATGAACGGAGCGCGTCAGATTGAATGTACTGTAAATGGTGTGGGTGAACGTGCTGGAAATGCTTCTCTCGAAGAGATTGCAATGGCGATTCGCACACGAAGTGAAGCATTGAAAGTTCATACGAACATCAATACAGAAGAAATTTACAAATCAAGCAAGATGCTTGTGTCGCTTACCGGAATGCATATTCAACGAAACAAAGCGATCGTTGGAGATAACGCGTTCGCCCATGAAGCAGGGATCCATCAGGATGGAATGTTGAAAAATTCCATTACCTATGAAATTATGACTCCGCAAAGTGTCGGTATCAAACACAGTACGCTCGTTCTTGGTAAACACAGCGGACGCCACGCATTGAAGCAGCGGTATTCCGAACTTGGTTATAGTTTAACAGCTGAAGAATTAGAAAAAGCATATGCGGTTTTCACAAAAATTGCCGATGAAAAAAAGCAAATATTCGATGACGATCTGGTTGCAATACTTCAAGATGAAATGTCATCCATTGATGAGACATATAAACTCGAAACATTTCAAGTGACGAGCGGCTTGAGTCTCATTCCGACTGCAACGGTTGGTTTGAGGAAAGGAGCCGAACTCTTACAAGATTCTGCGACGGGCGACGGCCCCGTTGATGCTTCCTATCGCGCAATTGAACGTATTACCGGAATCAGCGTGGAATTACTTGATTATTCTATCAAATCCGTTGCATGGGGTCGCGATGCGATCGGCGAAGTATTTGTGAAGATCGCGATCGATGGATATGTGTTCAACGGACGCTCTGCAAGTACCGATGTCATCACAGGAAGTGTAAAAGCATATCTGAACGCGATCAATCATGCAGTCAGTGCACGATATAGAAAAGAAAAGGATTCTTCAGTTCGACAGGAATCACAAGCAGTGTAACAATGGACAATTATCAATTAACAATGAAACAACGATAAGGTTTCAATTTTATGCCAATGACAATCACAGAAAAAATTCTTGCAAAACATTCCGGTAGAAATTCTGTTCAGCCGGGTGACAATGTGTGGATCGATGTTGATGTATTGATGACGCACGATGTCTGCGGACCGGGAACATTTGGAATTTTTAAACGGGAATTCGGCGCCAACGCAAAAGTTTGGGACAAAGAAAAACTTGTTGTTATTCCCGACCATTATATTTTTACAGCAGATACACACGCAAATAGAAACATCCAGATCCTGCGTGATTTCGCGAAGGAACAAGATCTTCCGCATTATTTTGACGTCGGTACGCCGCGTTACAAAGGCGTTTGTCATGTTGCAATGCCGGAAGAAGGATTCACGCGACCCGGTGAAGTATTGTTTGGAACAGATTCTCACACGTGTACCGCCGGAGCGTTCGGAGAGTTTGCAACCGGAATTGGAAATACGGATGCGGCATTTGTTCTCGGTACAGGAAAATTGTGGGTGAAAGTTCCTGAGACAATGAAATTTATTTTCGAAGGAGTGATGCCGAAATATCTGATGGCGAAAGATCTCATTTTGGCCGTGATTGGAAAGATCGGCGTTGACGGCGCAACATATCGTGCAATGGATTTTTCCGGATCAACCGTTGATTCCATGACAATGGAAGATCGAATGACATTGTGCAATATGGTGATCGAAGCGGGTGGAAAGAACGGAATCTGCACCGCGGATAAAACCACAACCGAGTACGTTCGAGCCAGAACAAATAAACAATTTGAAATATTTCACAACGACAACGATGCAAGATATCATTCTGTTCATCGTTTCAACGTGAATGAGATTGAACCGACCATTGCAAAACCGCATTCGCCGGATAACAAAGCAGTTGTCAGTGAAGTTGCAGGAACAAAACTTGACCGTGCATATATCGGAAGCTGCACCGGCGGAAAAATTTCTGATTTTGTTGCAGCAGCGGAAATTATGTACGGTGAAAAAGTGAAGATCGATACGTTCATTGTTCCAGCAACAACGGATGTTGCAAAAGAAATACGAACCCTGAAGTATAAAGATAAAACTATTATGCAGATCTTCGAAGAAGCAGGGTGCCGTATCGGTGACTCTTCCTGTGCCGCCTGCCTTGGTGGACCATCGGATACATTTGGCCGATTGAATGGTGCCGAAGTTTGTATTTCGTCAACCAATAGAAATTTCCCCGGAAGAATGGGATCGAAAAAATCGCAAGTGTATCTTGCTTCACCGTATACGGTAGCAGCATCAGCCGTGAAAGGTGTGATTACAAACCCTAGAGAGTTTTTTAACTAAAGGTACTGTTCGTAAAATATTTTTCCTGTATATTTAAACAGATTTATCATAAGACAGGAAAAATATGCGTTGGCTGATCCGTTCTAAAATTCACAAAGCAACAGTCACCGAAGCTGATATCAATTATGTCGGCAGTATCACCATTGACGAAGATCTGATCGACCGAGTTGGTTTGATGGAGGGTGAAAAAGTTCTGGTTACAAGCAATACATCGGGTGCGCGGCTTGAAACCTATGTGATCCGGGGTAAGCGTGGATCGGGAGTGATCTGCATGAATGGTGCTGCCGCCCATTTGATCAAAGTTGGGGAAGAGATCATTATTATGGGATTCGAACTGTCGGATAAGCCGGTTGAACCGAAGATGATTCTCGTGGATAAGAAAAATACGTTTATTCAATATTTGTAAGAATATCACATCATTGTAAACCTTCAGGGTGATGGATACTCTGAAGGTTTTATTTTTTGTAAGGAGATCTATGAAAGCAATCATCAAAGGAAAAGCATTTGTTCTGGGCAACGATATCGATACCGATCAGATTATTCCCGCCGCTCATCTTGTTTATAAACTTGATGATCCAGAAGAAAAAAAGAACTACGGAAAATTTGCCTTCTCGGGTGTACCTATTGAACAATCCGGTTTGCCGCAGGGGAATATCCCGTTCATCAAAGAAGGACAATGGCAAAGCGATTACACTATCGTCATCGGCGGAAAAAATTTTGGATGCGGATCGTCGCGCGAGCATGCTCCTTTCGCATTGCAGATCGCCGGAATCGAAGCAGTCATTGCCGATGGATATGCACGGATATTCTATCGCAATGCGATTGACGGCGCATTTGTTGCACCATTTGAATCAACACAGCATTTAGCACAAGAGATTAAAACGGGAGACGAACTTGAACTGGACACGACAAAATGTTCATTGAAGAATCTTACGCAAAAGAAAGAATATCAGCTCAGTCCTCTTGGAGATATCGAACACATTCTTCGCGGCGGAGGAATATTTGAGTATGCCCGAACATCGGGAATGATTTCAAAAGCCTAAATCGCTTTTCGCAGAGTCACTAAGTCGCAAAGAATTTTGGAGAAATAACAGAGGATAATGAATTTTTTGAAAATTATTAATTAACAGACGTACAAAGTAATTCTTTGTTTACTTTGCGTCTTTGCGAGAGACAATATCATGTTGAATAAAACAATTGCAATTATCGGTGCGGGAAATATGGGTACGGCGCTCATTCGCGGAATTCTGAATGCGAAGCTGACAGGCGCAAAGAAGATCTATGCGAGCGGAACACGAATTGAAAAGCTGGAGAAGCTTTCCACCGAATATGGAATCAATGTTACCGTAGATAATAAAGAAGCAGCTAAACATGCCGATATTGTTATTCTCTGTATCAAAGCATCGGTGATCCGCAAAGTTTTGGAGGAAATGCACAAAGTACTTCATAAGAATCAATTCGTTATTTCGATTGCAGCGGGTGTAACTACCGAATCAATGGAAAAGATCATCGGAAGGAATATTCCTGTAGCACGATGTATGCCGAATATTGCATCCACTGTAGGACTTGGTTCAACCGCGATCTCATTTGGGAAACATGTTCATGCAACGCAACACGATGTTGCAATTAAAATATTTGAAGCGGTTGGTGAAGTGGTAACGGTTGGAGAACAACATCTCGATGCAGTAACGGGGTTGAGCGGAAGCGGACCCGCATATATTTATATGGTGATCGAAGCGCTCATCGACGGTGGAGTGAAGATGGGATTGCCCCGCGATATTTCTACAAAACTTGCGGTGCAGACGGTGCTTGGTTCCGCAACACTTGTGAAACAATCGAATGTTCATCCTGCGATCTTGCGTGACCAAGTAACAACACCAGGCGGCACAACCATCAACGCAATACATGAGTTGGAATCACATGGATTACGTTCAATGTTGATCGACGCGGTTGCAACAGCAACAATTCGTTCGCGAGAACTTTCTGAATTAATTAACAAATAAAAATACATAATGAAAAAAACAATCACCGTAATCCCCGGCGACGGAATCGGCACCGAAGTCGTTGCCGGCGGACTCCAGGTATTAGAAGCCATTGCAAAACGGTTCAATCACACGTTTGAATACAAAAATGCTTTAGCAGGCGGAGCCGCGCTTGATGCGACCGGGATCCCTCTTCCGGAAGAAACATTACAAACGGCGAAATCATGTGATGCGGTACTGCTCGGTGCAGTCGGCGGACCAAAATGGGATTCAAATCCACAGCATTTGAAACCGGAACGGGCACTGCTTGGTCTGCGAAAAGAGTTGGGATTATATGCAAATATTCGTCCAGCAAAGATTTATTCCGCGCTTGTTGACGCTTCTGCGCTAAAAAAAGAAGTTGTTGAAGGGGTTGATATTATTGTCGTGCGCGAATTGACCGGAGGATTATATTTCGGCAAACCGAGCGGATTTGAACAACGAAACGGCGAAGAGGTCGGCTTCAATACAATGATCTATTCGGAATCCGAAATACGTCGGATTGCAGAATCTGCATTTGAAATTGCGCGAAAACGGTCGAAGAAATTATGTTCCGTTGATAAAGCGAATGTTCTGGAAACATCACAACTTTGGCGGAAAATAGTTTTGGAAGTTGCAAAAAAATATCCCGATGTTGAACTATCGCATATGTATGTAGATAATTGTTCGATGCAGTTGATCCGGAATCCGAAACAGTTCGATGTCATCGTTACGGAAAATCTGTTCGGCGATATTTTGAGCGATGAAGCAGCAATGCTTACCGGTTCGATCGGGATGCTTGCATCGGCAAGTCTTGGCGGATCCGTTGCAATGTATGAACCGGTTCACGGCAGCGCGCCGGATATTGCAGGACAAAACAAAGCAAATCCGATTGCGACGATAGCATCGGTGGCGATGATGCTGAAATATTCGTTCAACCTCAGTTTAGAAGCCGATGCAATAGAAAACGCGATTGAGAGAGTGTTGAGCAAAGGATTCCGAACAGGAGATATTTATACCGAAGGAACAACATTGTTGGGAACAAAAGAAATGACTCAAAAAATTTCAGAATCATTATAATGGAATATAGACGCTTCGGGAAAACAGATTTGAGCGTCAGCGTTGTTGGTTTTGGCGCATGGGGAATAGGCGGACCGGCAATGGTTGGTTCAACTCCGATTGGATGGGGTGATGTTGACGATATTCTCTCGAAGCAAGCATTGCTTCGAGCAAAAGAACTCGGAATTAATTTTTACGACACAGCAGATTTTTATGGCTTGGGACATTCCGAAGAGTTGATCGGTGAAGTCTTTGGAAATTCTTCCGATATAATCGTTGCAACAAAAGTCGGACATCGTGCAACGCAAGAAGATACGATCGCGCTTGATTACAGTAAGAATCATATTATTGACGCTTGTGAAAAAAGTCTTAAGCGATTGCGCCGAGACAGTATTGATTATTATCAATTGCACTCAGCCAAGGTTGCACATTTGGAACAGGGTGAATGTATCGAAGCGATGGAGCAATTGAAAAAAGCAGGAAAGATCCGATACTGGGGATTGTCGCTAAATACGTTTCATCCAACAATAGAATCGGATTTTTTGATCGAGCATAATCTTGGCGATGGATTCCAACTTGTATTCAATATCATCAATCAACGAGCGCACAATGTCATCACAAAAGCATCAGCACTTGGATTTGGTATTATAGCACGAATGCCGCTGCAATTCGGATTGTTGACAGGAAGAATTTCCACAGATGCAACCTTTGCGCATACTGATCATCGGTCATTTCGATTGACGAAAGAGATCATTGAATCATCGCTTTCCGGATTAGAAAAAGTCTGGCCAATTGCAAAGGAAAGGAATATCTCCAAAGCAGCATTAGCAATGAGCTTTTGCGCTAATCATTCCGGAATTTCAACAATTATTCCGGGCATTAAAACACCGGGACAAGCAGAAATGAATTCCGAAATTGTACAGCTTAATCAAAATGAAATAAATAGAATCAGTGAAACATACTTGACCCATTTCTCACAGACTGTATCATTAATGGAAAAACAAGGGTAGATAATAACTATATGCTTACCATGAAATTTGGCGGGACATCGGTTGGTGATGTTCCACGACTGCAAGAAGTTGTTTCGATCGTCAAACAATTTTTGGATAAAAAACCAGTGGTTGTTGCTTCCGCAATGAGCGGTGTAACCAATATTCTGCTTGATACTTCACAAAGAGCGTTAGAACGAAAAATCGGAGAAGTAAACAATGCAATTACCGCTTTGCGCGACAAACATTTGCACATTGCAAACACCCTCATTCTAGATTATCAACGACGAGCCGCTCTCATTAAAGAGCAGCAGGAATCAATCGATGAACTGACCAATTTATATCATGGTGTTAGTTTACTACGCGAACTCAGTCCGCGGTCATTGGATGCGATTGCGTCATTCGGAGAAATTTTTTCGTGCAGACAGATTGCCGCGATTTTGCAGGAAAGCGGAATCAATGCACAGTATGTTGATGCAAGAACGATCATTCGAACGGATGATAATTTTGGCGAAGCATCAATTGATTTTGCATACTCAAATACAACAATCAACAATGCTCTTGCTCCATTAGTACAAAAAGGAATTGTTCCGGTTGTTACCGGATTTATCGCTTCAACAGAAGATGGAATTACAACAACGATCGGCCGGAGCGGTTCTGACTATACAGGATCGATCGTCGGTGCCGCGGTCAACAGCGAAGAGATCTGGATATGGACTGATGTTGACGGTGTAATGACCGCTGATCCGCGGTTTGTGAAAGGGGCAAAAGTCCTTTCTGAAATTTCGTACCGTGAAGCAGCGGAAATGAGTTATTTTGGGGCGAAGGTTATTCATCCGAAGACGATGGTTCCTGCGATCGAGAAAAAAATCCCGATCAGAATAAAAAATACATTTAATCCAACACATCCAGGAACACTCATTTCGGCAAAACCGAAATCCGTTGCAAGCGCTGCGAAAACAGTAACATCGATCGATAATCTTGCGATTATTTCCATTGAAGGAAACGGAATGATCGGAGTGCCCGGTGTATCGGGAAGGATCTTTTCTGCGTTGGCGCGCGCACAGGTGAACGTGATGATGATCTCGCAGGCATCATCGGAACATAATGTCTGTTTCATTGTTCCGCAAAAAGATTGTCAGGTAGGAGCAAAGACATTGCGGGAAGAATTCAGTGTTGATATTGCAAAGAAGATCATCGATGATGTGTTAGTGAAAGAACCTGTTTCCATCGTTGCTGTCGTTGGTGAAGGAATGATCGGCTCAAAAGGAATTGCAGGGAAAACATTCGATGCAGTCGCAAAAGCAGATGTGAATATTATTGCGATCGCACAGGGATCTTCAGAGTTGAATATTTCTTTTGTGGTAGAACAACCCGATGCAAAAAAAACAGTGCAGGCAGTCCACGATGCATTTTATACTGAATAATGACTCAGCAATCGTCAAAATATCAAAACATCAGTTGTTCATACTATGATCAACTGGAAGCGTATGCAACCAAGAAGACACAATGTTCAGTAATCTATAATGCTGATGATCTGGAAAAAACTTCAGATGGTATCATCGTTGATCTGTTCGCAAAAGATGGAGCGGAATATTTAAGACTTAACAATGGAACCGTTATCCGGCTGGATCAATTGATCTCGATCAATGGAATTCCGGTCAGTAACGTATGTTAAGGGAGTTTCAAATGTCTATGGTAGTAAAAGAATAAAAAATTGTTGACACAAGTGGAACAGTTTTACAAAGAATAATATATTGATTATTTTGAGATACTCTTAATATGAAATCAATCTTAAAAAGTATCACTTCGGGAAAAGAATATCCGCTGAACGAAATTCGGTTCACCGCGGATAACGGTGAACTGCTGGATGTGATCCATGATTTTGATGCGATAAAAAAGCAGAATAATATTTCCAGAGAATATTTTTCCAATAAACGATCAACGATCAACGGACAGCCGAGCGGCGGCGTGTGGCATTTTCGTGAATTGGTGATGCCCGATCTTCCTGAATCAGAGATCATTTCAAAACAAGAAGGAAACACGCGGCTCTATCGCAGTAAAAAGATCTCTTCATGGCTTGGATTGAACAAAGAAAAATTCTTTTTAAAACATGAAGGTGAAAATCCGACAGGGTCATTTAAAGATCGAGGAATGACTGTCGCCATCACAATGGCGAAGTATCTAAATCAGCGGGCAGTAACGTGTGCCTCAACCGGAAATACTTCAGCATCACTAGCCGCGTATGCATCGGAAGCAGAATTACCCGGAATTGTCCTCATTCCCAAGGGAAACG
>JFJP01031811.1_pt1 | contig 26678 bp, 19 predicted proteins | sample 431651 | NCBI WGS metagenome assembly JFJP01 (sample SAMN02602958, study PRJNA72255) | Microbial mat metagenome, whole genome shotgun sequencing project. | biome: fresh water; feature: sink hole; material: water; isolation source: purple microbial (photo- and chemosynthetic) mats found in...
GAGTAGCTATAAAATCGCACTATAAACATATTTTGGTATGCACAATAATATTTACTCTTATCCATTGATTAAAAGAATCAAGCAATTTGAACAAAAAGTTGAATATTACGGTAACGAAATTTTAGACCTGACATTTGGCTACCCAATAAATCTACATGCCGACTGGATGGAAGCGTTTATAACAAACATTGATCCAAAGCTTTTGCACACACTGCATAAAAAAGAACTTAAACAAAGTATTAAACGCTATTTTGAACAGTTATTTAATAAAAAAGATATTCGGCTGACTAACAGTGCCAGCGAAGCATTAATGGTCGCTATTCATTCCTGTATAACAGAAAAACGTGATGAAGTTATTTTACTTGATTGCGGATTTTTTACCTACCCGTCCTTAATTATCGCGGGTAAAGGCAAACCGATATTTGCCCAGCGACATACTGACCGTCAACCCGATATGGACAGTATAAAACAATGTTTTACCGATAAAACCTGCGCCTTACTTATTACACAACCTGAGAATCCTACAGGTCGTATTTTTACAAAAGAAGAAATTGAGCAATTATGTTTGCTTTGTATTGAAAGAAAGGTAACATTGATTATAGATCATTCATTTATTGAATCATCTTATTTTGGTCTTGATATAAATATACTAACAAATCTTCAATATAATCCATTCCTAGAAAATTTATCATGGATTATTATTGGTGATACAGGTAAGGTTGTCTGTTTATATGGCATAAAATATGGATGTCTTATCACGTCTGACAATCTTAAAGAACCTATAGATAATTGGTTACATTCGATTCTTTTTCAGTTTAATTTGATACAGATGCACATTCTTTCCCAAATTTTACATGATCCAAGATTAAAGGATTATAAACAGGATTTATATCAAAAAATTAGAAACAATTTTTCTTTGCTGGAATCAAAACTGGATTCACGGGTTGGTATTTTGTGTCCGCAGGCTACGCCGATGGTATTGCTTGATATAAGTCAATTTTTAATCGATGATTTAAGTTTTGTTGAAAGACTATTGGAAGAAGAAAAAATTGCGCTAATACCAGGTAGTTATTTCATTCAAGGATATAAAGAGGAAAGCAATTATTCAGGATCACAGATAAGAATTGCTATTTCACGTCCAAAACAAGTCATAGAAGATACTATTTTTGGAATAAATCGTTTTCTTTCAGGATTACAATCTAAATAGCAAAATCACAAAAAATTCTATTTTTAATAGCAGGACTACGCATTGAAACTACTAACATTCCTTAAAAACGAGTCAACCATACCTTTTCATAGAGTTGCCTTTATGTCTATTGTCACGGGGCTTTCTAATAGTCTTTTATTGGCAATTATTAATCATGCCGCCAACTTTATCGCTAAAAGGGAAATAACCACCCAGTATTTTTTTATGTATTTTATTGTCCTGGCTTTATTTTTATATGCGCAGTGGTTTTCCATGTCCGAGGCAATATCCTTAATTGAAGAAGCGGTTGCTAATCTAAGAATCCGTCTGTCCAATAAACTGCGTCATGTTGACTTATCTTTCTATGAAAGAAAAAGCGTTAATATTTTATATAATCGCTTAACTGGCGATAATTCAGCCCTTTCTAATGCCATTCCGCAAATAACGGTTGCCGTACAATTTTCAACTCTGGTGTTTTTTTCGCTGATTTATATGGCGTTTATTTCTCCTATCAGTTTTTTTATTGCCGTATCAGGCATTCTTTGCGGATATTTTTATTTCTTGATGCTGTCAAAAAAAATAAAAGAATCTACGGTAGATATTATTAATTATGAAACCGAGTATTTCGGCTCGCTTTCCAGTTTACTTAATGGCTTTAAAGAAATAAAAATTAATCAAACTAAAAGCGAGAGCCTTTATAAGACATTAGTTAATAATGCCATTAAAGCCAGAGATATAAAAATATTACTCGGCAAGATGCAGGTAAGAACCATGGGCGCGGGGCGTATTGTTATTTGTACGATTATTCCAATTCTTATTTTTATCGTACCCATGTACAGTCATGAGCAAACCATCAATATCTTTAAAATCACGGCAACCATGTTATTTATTTATGGTCCGGTTACAATATTATTTGATGTGATTCCATTAGTTAGCGAAGTAAATGCCTTACTGGATTATATTTATGGTCTGGAAAAAGATATTGATGCGGCTATTCATCAGGGGAAGCGTCATCCTGAGGTATCCTATGCGGAATTTAAAGAACTCAATATTAATAATTTAGCATTTTCATACCCAAAACAAAAAAAATCCGACGCTTTTTCTATTGGCCCTATTTCAGAGAAAATTAGCGCGGGAGAACTTATCTTTATTATTGGTGGAAATGGCAGTGGTAAATCAACGTTTTTAAAACTATTGGTTGGACTTTATTATCCAACCAAGGGTGATATTACTGTGGATAAAACATTAATTGATGATGACAGTTATCAGGACTATCGGGAGCTTTTTTCTATTATATTTACCGACTTTTACTTATTTGACCAGCTTTACGGTATAGAGGGCATAGAAGAGGAAAAAGTAAATTACTGGTTGAAAAAAATGCAGATGAATACTATTACCCGTTTTAAAGAGGGACGCTTTACCAATACCGATTTATCAACTGGACAAAGAAAACGCTTAGCCTTTATTGCGGCTATCTTGGAAGATAAACCGATTCTAATACTGGACGAGTTTGCCGCCGACCAAGACCCCGTTTTTCGTAAATATTTTTATGAAGTTATTCTCAAAGAATTAAAAGTCATGGGTAAAACGGTGATCGCTGTTACGCATGACGACCATTATTTTCATATTCCAGATCGCGTATTAAAAATGGATTCAGGGCTTTTAATGACGTTTAGTCCTAATAAATAAAGACTGTGAGTTTCTCGGATTGTTCGCTCAGCGGAGGAATTGACTGTAGTCGCGGGCTGCTGCACCTCTGCGTAGTGCGGTGGTCATGGCTTGCAGGGTTGGCTGGGTGTGTGTATAGAATAGCTTGTAGCCTGCACAAAGATGGTTAAGGTGTGGATCGCCCGCTGGTGTCAACGCGACTCGATGGGCTGGGCAACCGCCGTAGCAGTACGTTAAGAACTCACATGATCGACAATACTCTGGCAGCAGGTCGAACTTGTTATTGCCGAATTGGCTTTGCTGCACACCATCGAGCAGCTCCGCAAGGTGGCTGTTGCCAAGGTTGCCGAGCTTGTATTCTGGCTTGACGAAATGGTCACAGCTATAGAGATCGCCGCCATGTTCGAGGGCAACCGCTTTCCCGCAGGTGCGCGAGTGTACACAAGATGAGGCGGGATAGCCCAATGCGATGCCAAGCATCATGTCGAAGTGTTGCACAAAAATCTCACCGATGTCCGCTGTGAGCCATTCATCCCACACCGCATTAAGAAAACGACCAAACTGCTCGGATTCCACACTACAGGTTGACACCCCACCGTCAGGCTGCGGCTCGACAACGGGAATGAACTGTAGGAAACGCGCACCGACGCTTTTCAAGAACTGATAAACTTCAGCTCCGTGGTCGCCGTTGTCGCGCTGAACCACAGTAAGGGCGTTCCACTCGACGTTATTGCGTTGTAATGCTTCCAGACCAGTCATCACCCTTGCGAAAGTGCCGCGCCCAGCAAGATCGACACGGTAATGGTCATGGAGTGCTTGTGCGCCATCGATAGAGATACCGACCAGAAAACCCTCATCACGCAAGAACGTACACCATTCGTCATTAAGCAGCATTCCGTTGGTCTGAAGCGCGTTGCTGATCGCTTGTCCTGATTTTGCGTAGCGTTTCTGTAGCGCGATGGCTCGACGAAAAAACTCGACTCCTAGCAAGGTAGGCTCACCGCCTTGCCATGAAAAGTTGACCTCCTGATTATTTGGCTGCGCGGCGATGTATTGGGAGATGTAGCGTTCCAGCACCTCATCGGACATACGAAAGTCACTGCGACTTTTGTGCGGGTAGAGCTTTTCTTTGTCAAGGTAGAAACAGTACTCACACGCAATGTTGCAAATCGCCCCTATCGGTTTGGCAATCACATGAAAAGGGGCTGATGCAGTGAATGAGGTTATGGTCATGATCCTTTGGTAATGTTAAAAAGGTAGTGAGACTGTGAAAGTATTCTGTTACAGCAACCCTATTGCTAAAAACGCCGTCATTCCAGCAGGGATGCTGGAATCCAGTCACAGGGATGTGAAACCATATACTGAGTTTTATTATTTGTAATCATGTGCTTACCATCCGTGGCACTGGATTCTGGCATCCATGCCAGAATGACGGGTTTGAATATTGTTGTTTGCTTGAAATTATGAATACTTTCACAGTCTCTAGTGCTATATAACAAAGTTTATTCATCTTGCTACGCTGATTGATGCGGAGTACAAACCTGGGTTTGTACTCCAATCATTCAATGTTTACTACTGTAAAAATAATAGCTTATGTTTTAAGCACTAAATCCAGTCTGGACTGTTCATCAGGTTGGCAGGGTAGCTAGCTTTAGTATCGGCGGCGATTGTGCCCTTACCTTCATCAAGTTTCCAATAGGCTATGAGATTAGCATATTGAGCACCCACAGAGCTGATCGAGATGTCTTTGGCATTGGCAATTTGCGCCGCCGTGCGAGCAATATTCCACAGCCTTACTTCACGGAAAGCACCATTGAATACAGAGTCTGGCGACACACCATCTGGAGCGCACCGTGAACCGATTCTAAATGGCACTGAACCTGTCAGAACCAGATTAGCACTGGCGGTGAATGCACCACAAGCAACCCCGTTCACATACAAGGTAAATTGCGTACCGTTTTTGGTAAGTGCAATATGTGTCCAACTACCCACTGGTACAGCAATAGTTGATGCCAATGGGTAGTATCCAGCCCATAGTCCCGCATCGTTGCCGTTTGCATCAGTCATTATAAAATACAGTCGTCCATCGCTGTGCAAACCAAAACGGAACTGATTTTGCCCTTGACAACTACGGTCTTTGCCCATGATGAGCATTTCTTCGTAAATGCTGTCGGGGCGAATCCATGCTTCAAAAGTAAAGTCTACGGGTACTGTCAAATTGCCAGCATCAAGGTAACTGGACTTTGTAGCCGAGGTTTGGATTGCTCCTGCTGCGATATATGGAAAACAGGTTTGTTTGTTGTCAAGGTATTCGTGAATCAAGGTTGCGTACAGTTCCAATATCTTGGTGCGGTAAGCAGGGTCGGTAATCGCAAAAGTCGAGCCCTGCCGCGCAATCGCAGGAATCGGCGTTTCTATAAACGAACCAGGGATGCCTGGCTCTGGGTCTAAACGTGTGAACTGGTAGCTGTAGACATGTTTCTTAACCTTGGTACCCTGCTCGTTAACTAAGTAGGCGTTCGGCGCGACTCCACCCAGCAAGGCACTACAGCTTAGCTTATAAGTGCCATCGCTGGCTGAAGCACCAACCGTAGGGCTGTATGCCGTGATGCCGTCAGCATCATGGATTGGCTCAATGTACATCTGGCTGAAGTTGTTGGTACGTTTGATTCCAGCGACACCAGTCAGGTGAGGCGCGATATTGATCGAGTCGCTCGCAGCCGTAGGGACAATACCTGCGATGTCGAGCGCGGTACGATAAATGTCAATAACATGGACGGGTTCGGAAACTGAGCACGGCGCGGTTGTTGTGTAACAGGGCGCACCGCCTTTCATGCGTCCACCGTCGGCGATAATCATCGGCACATGGACACCACCGATGGCGATGGAGTTTTTGTCGTCACCGACAACCTTATCAATGCCTTGCCCAGTGTCGGCATCGACATCCTGAGTGCCGTTATCGCCAACGAAAATGACCACAGTGTTGCTGAGCTGGCTGTCGATGGCTTGCAGTAAATCGTTCACATAATAGTCCATCGACTCCATCATGGCGACTAGCATATCCTGAACTGACGGGTTCGCAGGATTAGAAATCGTGTCAGCGCAGTAGGTTCCTGGCGGTGGTAAATGGATGGGGTCGTGAGGGGTAATAAGATTGAGAGCAACGCACCAGGGAGTCACCTGGGCAGCGATCCACTGCTTGGCATCTTCGACCTGATCAGCAGTCGCATAGGGTATCTTACGAGCCGTAGGTGGCTGTTTGGCGGACACTGCACCGTTGCTTTCGACCACGTCTTTGTGCCATATATAATAGCGCAAATCGGGGTTGCTACGCAGGAATGGCTCACCATATTTTTCCACTAGGAATGCAGCGACTGGTTTACATAGATCAGGTTTTTTACTATCCGTGGCTGCCAGCAGGCGGTCATAACCGACGCGGTTTTGCGGTGTTGGAAAGCCATATTCTCTCACACCGACGGGGCGCAGACCACCGCCGAAGATGCCCGCGAAATAGTCCCAGCCCATCTGTACAGGGTTTTTAGTACTCCCTAAATCCCACTTGCCGAACATGGCGCAGCGATAGTTGCTTTGCGCTTTGATGGCTTGAGCAAGGCTTTGGATTGGCGAACCAGTGACCGTGTTGTCTGGGACGCACTCGGCACCGCTAGTCGATGGATAGCCAAGCCCAGTCTTCCACGGCTGCATTCCTGTCCACAGACTTCCTCGCGTCGGTGTACAGACTGGATGAGCCCAGGCTTTCTCAAAATGAACACCGTTAGCAAGCATACGCTCAAAAGTAGGCAGATGCACGGGACCAGCACTATCGCCCAGACCTTCGACACAGGCAACGACCTGTTTATTTATCTTGTCAATGCGAAAGGCATCAACTCCAATGTCGTCGGCAAGAATAATGAGAATATTGGGTCTGGACATAGTGATATTTTCCTGTAGGTTCGTTATAAAAAAATATGCGCGAAAGTATGTTGAGAAAAAACTAATCTGTCAACAGAGTGTTTATTAAGCGTTAACAATAGATGGTAATGGAATATGCCCGCACTGTTGAAAATATGAAACCCATGTCGAAACCAGTTTCCTGTCCACAGGCGGGCAGTTAATAGCGGTATCTGCCAGCCCTGTTAAGGTTTGGCTCATGTCAAATTCGGGTTTTGCATAGCTCATAGCTGTCGATGATTTCAACACCAGACGCGCAAGACTATAAAGTTTACTGTCCTTGTTTTCATTGGCATAAGCCTGAATTTCTGTTTGCCAACACAGATGGAAAACCTTTTCCAGCGGATAACCGCAGTCTCTGATGTGTTCAAAAAAGTCATCCCATGCGACAGCGCGTGGATTCAGGATATGAAATGTTTTTCCTCTTGACGCGGTTTGCTGTGCCAAATAAACCAGCGACTGTGCCGCATAGTCCGCAGGGACAAGCGAGAGCATGTTGTTCCAGTCTGGAAATTTTCCAATTTGGATACACATTTTTATCATGCTGATTAAAAAGTCGTTAAAGTTTTGGGTAATACCCGTTTTACTGTGCCCCATAATTCTGGCAGTTCGATAAATACAGGCGGGCAATCCGCGCTCCCGCGCTTTTATTACCAGATTTTCAGCGACCCATTTACTCTGTTTGTAGCCGCCTTGAAGATTCGGCTGTGGGCTATCGGTTTCCAGAATTTTGTGATTCCCTTCCTGACAAGCTTCATTGAAAAACACCGCAACCGTTGAGATAAAATGCAGTGGTTTGGTACGATGCAGCCCTGCAAGGCGTAGCGTTTCAACCGTGCCACCCACATTGGACGCTTTCAATGCTGCATAGGGATAAGCGGCATTGACCCACGCACCGTTATGATAAATGACATCAATCCGCTCAGCTAATTCGCTGAATGTCTCGCTTGAAAGCCCATATAAAGGCAGCGATAAATCGCCAATGACAGGAATAATGCGGGCAGAAAATTCATCTTTCCAAAGCAGGTAAGCACGAAGATGCGCTTCAATACGCTGTTTGCCCGCTTCACTGCCTTCTTTGCAACGAATCAGGCAATAAATATCCGCTGTGGTTTTATGCAGTAATTCATCCAATAAATAAGCACCGAAAAAACCCGTCGCACCTGTTAAAAAAATCGCTGTGGGTGATTGTGCATTTTCTGATAAGGCATTATTAAAATGAATATCCGTCTCTAAAACTGCCTCCGCGCTTAAATCCAGCTTGTTAGTCATTATTAATACTCCTCTTTAGCAGACGAATCTGTTCAATAACAGGAGCGACTAAAGGCAAAATAGTGTTAATTTCAGCCTCATGTCTGCGCCATTTTTCTTGTAACGGCGGGGATACCACCATACTGGATAAAGGCAGTGTTGCTGAATGGGTTAGCAAATTTTCAGTATCCTCTTGAAGCCCTGCAAATCGGCTGATTTTGCTGATGGTCTTTGCAGGTTGTGCAACCAAATCCTGATAAGTCATAAAATGCCAGTCATGTTTGGGCAATGCTTGCAAATCATTCAAAATACATTGATTCGCGGCACACCACTGAAACGCAGCAACCTCGACCAACGGACGGTCTACCAAAGTCTCCCAGCCTGGCGGCAACAGAAAGTGCCATTCTTTGTAAGCCCAGCGCGGCAGGTTCTGATAGGCAAGAAAGCGATTGGATCGCCAGCCTTCGAGCATACTGCTGATATTTGCCTCTGGCTCTCGGTACAGAAAAATAAACTGGGCATTCGGAAATACTTTTTTCAAAAAAGGAATTCTTAGGGCGTTTTTAGGAGTTTTTTCCAGAAAACGGATGACCTTGGGTGCATCGGTCATTTTCAAATAGTTGTTTTTGTCGCGGTTTTGTAAGCGTATTGCAAACCAGTGTCTGACTGCTTCGCAAACTTCTACAGGTGCGTCCAGCAAACGATTGGATTGATAATCATGGCTGGCAGGATGCAAATAGGCTATATCGGTTTCAATGTGATGATTTTCATGTCCTATGCTCCATATTTCTTCAAATCGGGACAGGGTTTCAAATAACAGGGTACTGCCCGCACGCGGTGTAGAGACAATGAACAACGGGCGATCAAATACGGGACATTCAAACGAGTCAGGCGGCTTTTGTGGCAGTCTAAAGTTCTGTAGTGAATATTTATAAGGTTTTTGCGGCACACTTTCTGGGTTTAACATCGTTTCAATCAACGTGATGGCTTGCTTATCCTGCTCGTGTTTCAAAAGTTTGCGAAATTTTGGTAAACACTGCTGGGTAAAATACAGAATATCATCCCTATAGCTAAGCTCTCCTGCTGGGTCTTGCCCAAAACGCGCATAGCTGGCTGCCCAGCGGCTCATAAACGTTTCAAGTAATTGCACGAGGCTACTGTACTGTTCTGCTGATAGCGTCTGTAGACAACTACTGTTAATAAGCTGTTGAATCAGTTTATTAATTTCTAAAGGGGAGAAGACTTTTTGCATGTGTGTTTTCTATTATCAATCAGTCAGCTTAAGCGTCTGCGTAACTTCTATGATGCTGGCTTCTAAAATTGCCACCAGCTCGTCACATTCAGCCTCCGAAATAATAAAGGGCGGCGAAATGGAAATATGGTCGCCGTCTTTACTCGTACCCGTACCGAATCGACTCAAGAGCATAAGCCCTTGTTTAAAAGCCGCCTGTACCACTTTTTCGACCACCTGCATTGCGCGTGGAAACGGCTGGTGCGTATCGCGGTCTTGCACAAATTCAACGCAAAGTAACAAACCTTCGCCGCGTACATCGCCAATTAAAGCTTGCCGCTCTGCCAGTTGCTGTAAAGCTTTTTTTAGATACTGCCCCATCAGGGCGCAGCGTTCAACCAAGTTGTGTTCAACAAGATAGTTTTGTACGGCGAGTGCTGTTGCACAGCTAATTGGATGCCCTGAATAAGTACACATCAATCTAATGTTGTTTTTCTTGCCATTGACCAGTGTATCCCAAATATGTTGATGGGCGATCACTGCGCCAATCGGGGCATAGCCACTACCCAGCGTTTTGCCTGTGGTGATGATGTCGGGTAGCGCGTTCCAATGTTCAATACCAAAATTTTTCCCTAAACGACCGAAGCCCGTGATGATTTCATCAGCGATAAACAAAATATCGTATTGATCGCAAATCTCCCTGATTTTTTCATAATAGCCTGCTGGCGGCACAATCGCCCCGCTAGTGCCAATCACGGGCGTAGCAATGAAAGCGGCGATGGTATCAGGACCTTCCTGCTCTATAGTTCTCGCCAAATCGGTAGCACAGGCAAGCTGGCAACTGGGATAGCTAAGTTGATAAGGACAGTGATAGCAGAAAGGAGCCTGAATATGGGGAAAGTCTAATAAATAGGGATCCATGTCCATATCACGCCGCGTGGCGAAATTGCCCGACATCGATAGCGAGCCTATGGTCGCCCCGTAATAATTGTGCCACTGCCCGATGATTTTATAGCGACGCTGGTTGCCACGTTGGGTATGGTATTGCCGCGCAATTTGCATGGCGGTTTCATTGGCACTGGTACCGCTGGTGACGAAAAAGACCCGATCCATGCCACTGGGTGTCATTTCAATGATTTTATCGGCAAGCCGCTCTTGCGGATCATTGGTAAAAATATTGCGGTTAGCAAAACACAGCATACCGCCCACACCATCCAGATAGCGTTTACCGTCGGCATCATACAGATAAACCCCTTCACCACGCTCTGCTGTATGATAAAAATGATTCCAGTCGGTGAAAAAAACATGAGAGTCTGTTGGGTTCATAATTAACTCGTTAAGCTCAGGGTTAAATGCTCTATAGGCTGCTCTGGTGCTGTGACCATTGCCTCTAATACGGTCTGAAAATCTTTATTGATGCCCACAATCGTTTCAGCATCAAAAATATCTTTTCTATAACGCCACCAGCCGCACAAATGGCTTTCTTCTTCCCAGAATGCCAGCACTAAATCCAGATTCATTGCCGACTCAGCCAACGTTAGTGAGCTGAGGGTCAAGTCGGGCAAGTGGATTTGTTTTTGCGGTGCTTCGGGTAAAAAGTTAAGCAGCACTCTACATAAGGGCGTGTCGCGCTGGCGTTCTGGTTGCAAGATTTTGATGACTTCCTCAAAAGGCTGATCCTGATTGGCGATGGCAGCTAATACTTGCTGTTGCACCACGGTTAATAATTCAGCAATGCGGGGCTTGCCGCTGAGGTCAATGCGTAACAACAGCATACTGCCGATCAGTCCGATCAGGGATTCCAGGCTGCTATGGCTACGGTTGGCAACGGGCGAGGCGATGACAATATCGTCACAATCGCTGTAGCGGTGTAGCAAGGCACTAAAGGCAGTCAGGAAAACGCTGTATAAGGTCACACTGCTACGCTGGCTTAAACGTTTCAGGTTTTTGGTCAATTCTGCGGGTAGTTGATACAACTCAATACCTGCCTCTAACGATTTTGGGCTTAACCGTGGGCGGTCAGTAGGAAGTGATAATAACGGAGGCTCCCCTTTTGCCAGCCATGTCCGCCAGTAGTTCCGCTTGATTTCCAGCACTTCAGGGCTAAGTGTATGCTGTTGCCACAGCGCGTAGTCGGCAAACTGTATCGGTAATGCGGGCAATGGAGATGGTTTATCCGAGGCAAAGGCGGTGTAAAGGCTGACCAATTCATCCAGAAAGATGTTCATAGACATGAAATCGGTAATGATATGGTGAAAGCACAACAACAGAATGTGCGACTCTTCCGCCAACTGCATTAGCTTGATGTTCAGCAAAGACCCATTGACCAGATCAAAATGACTGGCAATTTCGCGCATTACCAATTTTTTTACTGCCTCCATCTGGGTATCTTCTGGCAAATCGCGTAAATCCTTGATACGGATAGTGGCAGACGTTGCTGGCATAATGGATTGGTGCGGGCTGCCGTTCTGCACAGGAAAAACCGTGCGCAGGACTTCATGGCGGCGGATGATTTCATCGAAACTTTGTTGTAAAGCGGCTTTATTCAGCTTGCCCGTCAAACGGAAACAATCGGAAAGATTAAACACGCTGTTCTCTGGGTTTGCGGTTTGCTTAACCCACAAACGATGTTGCCCAAAAGACAGGGGAATAGTGGCGTTGTCGGTTCTGGGTGTAATATCGGCTTCACCCGCCTGCGTTGCTGATAGCACACCGACCAGATCGGCAATGGTTTGCTGCTCAAACAAGTCACGCGGTGTAAATTGCAAACCTGCTTGCTGAGCGGTGGCGACCATTTGAATACTGAGTATGGAATTGCCACCGAGACTAAAGAAATTGTCACGAATACCAATGTCCTGACGTTTGAAAAGCGTCCCCCAAATGTCGGCTAATTGTTGTTCAATAGGGTTACGTGGGGCTTCATAAACATCCATCAAGCTGGCTTCAGGAGATGGCAAGGCTTTACGGTCGATTTTGCCATTAGTTGTCACGGGCAGTTTATCAAGCACGATGAATTGGGCGGGGATCATATAATCGGGCAAGCGGGCTTTTAACCAGTTACGCACACCCGTGGTTAAATCATGCTCCTCCTGTTTCCCCGTCTCGGTGATATATGCCAGCAGGCGTTTGTTGCCATCCGCCTCATAGAGTATCACCACCGCTTCATTCACAGCAGGATGTTGACTCAGCAAGGCTTCAATTTCGCCTAATTCAATCCTGAAACCGCGCAATTTGATTTGGTTATCAACCCGCCCCAGAAATTCCAGATTACCATCGGGCAACCATCTCGCCAGGTCACCCGTTTTATAAACGCGCTCAGGTTTACCGAACAGTTCTACATCGATAAATTTTTCGCCAGTCAGTTCAGCTTGATTCAGATAACCGCGTGCAAGCCCAGCTCCCGCAATGCACAGTTCACCAGGAATGCCTGGCGGTTGCGGTTGCTGACGGCTATTAAGAATATAAATGCGGCTATTGGCGATGGGTCTGCCAATGATATTGCCCGCTTGATCGGGTGATTGATAGCGGAACACCGTCGTCCAAATCGTTGCTTCTGTTGGACCGTATTCATTAAACAAACCCGCTTGCGGCAGTTTGCTAAAGTGTTCCCGTAATAAAGTGCTGGAAGAAGTCTCGCCCCCGAAAATAATACAGCGCAAGCTTTCTAAGGGCGTGTCTCTGTGCCGTAGTAACTCTTGATACAGTGTCGGCGTACCAATGAAATGACTAATCTTTTGATTGGTTATGATGCTTGCTAACTGCGCTATATCACCCGGATTTTGCGGTAAATACAGACTGCCGCCAGTAATCAACGCTAAATAAGCTCCCGCACCAAACGCATCAAAGGCAAAAGAAGGCAGTAATAACAAACGTGTTTGGGCATCACTTTGATAATAGTCCTGTCTTGCCAGACTTGAATTTAAAAGCTGACCCTGTTCAATCATCACGCCCTTTGGTATACCTGTAGAACCTGAGGTATAAATGACATAAGCTAAATCTTTTGTCCCAATGTTAATGCTTGGATTTTGGTTTGACTGCTGAGTAACATCAATGGCATCCAAAGGCAAAACCTGACATTCATGACTTAATTCAGCCAGAGCTAATTTGGTCAGCAAATGACTTTGCGTTAACAACAACAGTGGTGCGCGGCTGTCGTCCAACATATAACGAAGTCGGGCGGCAGGATAATCGGGGTCTATCGGTAGATATGCGCCGCCTGCTTTCAAGATTGCCAATAAACCGATAATCATCTCCAGCGAGCGGTCAACGGCAATGGCAATTAACGGATTACCCTCCAGTAAAGCCGCACCGTCAGAGATTCTAAGACGGCGTAAAAAATGCGCCCATTGATTGGCTTTTTCGTTAAGCTGTCTATAAGTCAACGCTTGCCGTGCAAACACCACGGCGATATTGTCAGGCGTTTTTTTGGCTTGCTGTTCAAATAAATCAACAATGGTTTTATCTTTAGGATAAGCGGTTTCGGTGTTATTCCAGGTCTGTAGCTGCTGAATTTCCTGCGCCGTTAACATTGATAACTGACAGATGGGTTGTTGCGGATGTTCAACAACAGCAGTCAATAACACGTCAAAATGCTGCGCCATGCGTTCAATGCCTGCACCTGAAAATAAATCGGTGGCATATTCCCAAACACAATGCAGGTGTTCGCCTTGTTGTTCAATATTTAACGTTAAATCGAGTTTTGCAATCGGGTAATCGGTTTCTAGGACAGTAATGTCAAGTTCTGGCAGAGCAAATTCGATGGCTTGATTGTTTTGTAATACAAACAGCACTTGAAACAAGGGGCTATGACTTAAACTACGGACAGGTTTTAGCTGTTCAACCAGCATTTCAAAAGGAATATCCTGATGGGCGTAGGCTTCTAAACAGGTTTGGCGGGTTGTTTGTAATAACTGAATAAAGCTTTGTAGTGGCTCGATTTGACTGCGTAGTACCAACGTATTCACAAAAAAACCGATTAAATCTTCGCTATGGCTATGAGTGCGGTTGGCAATCGGGCTACCAATGCAAATATCTTCCTGACGGCTGTAACAAGATAACAAAATAGTAAAAGCCGACAGCAAGCTCATGAAAATAGTGGCGTTTTGCGCTCGACTCAGTTGCATCACGGCTTGAGTTAATTCTGATGACAGTGTTCTGGAATAACGCGCTCCCTGATAACTTTGTCGCGGTGGGCGCGGTTTGTCGGTAGGCAGTTCCAGTAATTCTGGAATACCCGCAAGCTGTTTAGTCCAGTAATCCACTTGCCGTTGCAAAATATCGCCTTGCAACCATTGACGTTGCCATGCGGCGTAGTCGCTGTATTGAATTTTAAGCGGCGGTAAACTTGGCTTTTTGCCTTGAACAAACGCGCTATAAGTCTGTTGCCAATCGCGCATGAACACACCGATAGACCAGCCATCGGTGATGATGTGGTGCATATTGAGCAGCAACACAGCCTGATTTTCATCCAGTCGCAACAAATCGGCTTTAAATAAAGCATCTTGCTCTAAATCAAAAGGCGTGAGCGCGTGGTGATGGCTCAGGCTTTGCACTTCCTGTTGTTGAACATCGGCGGCAAGCTGGCGTAAGTCGTGAATGCGCAATACTTCCATAGAGTCAATCGCGTGAAATTTTACCTGTCCTTGTCCATCATGCGTTGGAAAATAACTGCGCAAGCTGGCATGTCGCTCCACTAACCAGTGCAGACTTTGTTGTAAAGCCTCGATAGACAAATGACCTGATAAACGCAGCGTGTATGGCTCGTTATAGCTTGCGGAGTGATTGTTTGCGAGCTGATTTAAGAACCATAAACGTTGTTGCGCATACGACAATACTTTGGGAGCATCGGCTGCCTGTAATTCAATGGCAGGCAGACAAATACTGCCAAAAGCCGCTTCAATGGCGGTTGCCAGATTTGATAATTGAGGATGCTCAAAAATGGCGAGTATGGGCAGTTCAACATGAAAAGCGTCCCGAATCCGCGTTACCAATTGTGTTGCCAGTAAGGAATGTCCACCGAGTTCAAAAAAATTATCCGCCCGACTGACCGCGTTGCATTTAAGCAAACCCGCCCACAAGGTCGCCAACAACTCTTCGGTAGGGGTAACAGGCAGGGAAAAATCAACAGCCGCTGTCAATTCGGGCGCAGGCAAAGCTTTGTGGTCAATCTTGCCATTGGCATTTACTGGCAAAGCATTCAGCACTATAAACGCGCTGGGTAGCATATATTCAAGCAAGCGTGTTTTTAACCAGTGACGCAAATCCTCTATGACTAGATTTTCATCATTCAGGGTCAGATAAGCGACTAGGCGTTTATTACCATCCGCTTCATAGAGAGTGACCACAGCTTCTTTAATCGCTGAATGTTGACGTAGCACCGCTTCAATTTCGCCTAATTCAATCCTGAAACCGCGTAATTTAACCTGGCTGTCGATGCGTCCCAAACAGTCAAGATTGCCATCGGGTAACCATCTGGCTAAATCCCCTGTTTTATAAACGCGCTCACGTTTGCCGAACAGATCGACTTCAATGAATTTTTCAGCAGACAGCTCAGGACGACCTAAATAACCGCGTGCTAACCCATAACCCCCAATAAATAATTCCCCTGTTTCACCTTCCGCCACGGCTTGTCCAGCTTCATCCAAAACATAGGTTTGGAGATTATCAATCGCTTTGCCAATGGAAGGTAATAACGACCAGGATTCAGGCGAACCCGTTAAGGTCAAAGCCGTAACATCCTGACATTCGGTCATCCCATAGTGGTTGTGTAATACGGCTTGAGTATGCTGAAAAAAGGCTTTAATTTCGCTGGTAATTTGTAATTGCTCACCTGCGGTAATCACTTCCCGCACGGAAACTGGATATTTTCCAGCATCATGCGCTACAAACGCTAACTGTTGTAACGGTGTAAAAGGCAAATACAGTTTTTCAATTTGGTGGGTATTAATAAAATCCAGCAAAGCCACTGGATCACGGCGTAAGTTTTCTGCAATTGAAAATAAACAACCGCCTGAACACCAGGTAGCAAAAATTTCCTGCGCGGAAATATCAAAGCTGATAGGAGAAAATTGTAATTGTCGTGCTGGCGTTAAACGATGTTGAAGATGCCAAGTAATTAAATTAGCGATGCCCCGATGCTCCATTAATACCGCTTTAGGTAATCCAGTTGAGCCTGAGGTGTAAAGACAATAAGCTAAATGGCTTAGGGTAATAGGCAGTAATAAATTATCGGTAGGCTGTTGGCGAATATATGCAGCCTCTTGGTTTAAATCGATGCGGCGATAGAGAGTATCAGGTATTAAGTGGCGAGTTTCTTCTGTTGATAATAAGCACTTTAATTGACTGTCTTCCAGCATATAAGCTAGACGCTGTTCAGGATAACTGGGATCAAATGGCACATAAGCCGCGCCTGCTTTTAAAATTCCTAAAACCCCTACCAGCAAGTCAACAGAGCGCGGCAGACAAATACCGATTAATTGTTCAGCTTGAATACCAATAAATTGCAAGTAGTGAGCAAGTTGATTAGCACGTTGGTTTAACTGCTGATAACTTAAGGTTTCGCCGTTATGCCACAAAGCAATTTTATCAGGCGTGCATTTTACCTGCTCTTCAAACAGAGCAATAACGGTATTCATGTAGAAATTTCCTGTCAGTAACTTGAGACCGATACTGATGGATCTTTGGTAAAATCATGCTTTTCCTGTCCTCGTAATGCGGGCAAAAAAACACAGATTAAACGCAAGGCCTTGTCTTTACTGGCACGCAAATAATGAACATCATGGTTATTTGGTGCGTACATAGTACCCGCTTGAAGCGGGTAGATTTTTCCGTCTAATTCGATTTCACCCTCACCTTCAACACAATAACAGGCTTCAACATGATCACGGTATTGAATTAAAGATTCTGTACCTGCTGCTACCGTCGTTTCCGTTAATATTTTTAATCTCGTCTAACGTGCGAATTATCATTGAGTATCCTCTTGTTTGTTTTTGGTAGATTATTATTTGAAAGCGATTGAGTCAGGTAGGGGCAATCCCTTGTGGTTGCCCTGATAACATAAACTTATTGGCATTGTTAAACATGTAGAGTTTTTATTTTTATCCGCTTGAATAATAAGGCTAAAAAATCTGAAAACTATCGAAAATTAACAATGCCAACTTATTAAGGGCAGGTACAAGACCTGCCCCTACACGGCAGGGTTTAAATTAAAGGTAGATTTAGCCATTGTTAATAAGCCAAGACGATCGACCTTGCCATTATCCAATACAGGCAATTGATTAATAATAACAACCTGATCGGGAATAGCGCGTTTAGGTAATAAATCAAAACAACGAGAACGAATTTCGCCCACAGTTAAAGCATTATCTTCAATAACGCAATAAGCCAACAATCCTTTACCGCGCAGACTTTCTCCGAAAGCAATAACCGCTGCCGCTTTAATACCTTCAATACTCAGTAAAGCCGTTTCTATATCGGCGAATAAAACCAGTAAGCCATCACGTTTAATACTATGGTCGCAACGACCTAATACCTTAATATAGCCAGACTCTGAAATCTGTCCTAAATCTTTAGTTGCAAACCAGCCATCGTTATTAATTTGCGCCAAATGTGCAGTTTCTCCCTGATGATTAAAACAGGCATCGAAACCATAGTGGCGACGACAATAGATTTCACCACTGTGTTCATCGCCGTCATTTATTTCAGCACTGCTTTTATCTATTTTTATCGCAGCATCGGACATGGGTAAACCAATAAATTGACCGCGAATATCGGCATTATCGAGAGGATTACCTGCGGCAATAGCACCCATTTCAGTGCTGCCATAAAGTTGTACTAAACAGCCAAATAACGCTTCATAATCCGTAAAGGTTTTATTGCGTAAACAATCACCTGCCACCACGGTTAAACAATAAGGGCGGGGATTTTTACGACCCTTTATTAAAGTTTCACAGAATATCGGGGTTATTAATACGGTATTGGGATTAAACAGCTTTTCCCGTTGTATATAACGAATAATATTTGCCCCCATTTGTAAATCTACAGAAGCACCGACCGATACGGCGGGCAAAAACCCCGCGCCTAAACCAAATAAATGCGATACGGGTACGGGTAATGCCATACGGGTTTCGGCGTTATAGCCTAAACGTTTCACGCATTCAGTAATATTACTCAGTAATTTTTCATGACTATGCGCGATAATTTTAGGCAGTCCCGTACTGCCAGAAGTACGCATATAAACAAAGGGTTTATTAATTGTTTGTGCCGTATTTTTAGCAGGATGCTCTGTGATTTTTAAAAAACTTTCAGGTTCTAAACTGCTTGAATTAATTTGCAATTGATAACGGCAAAAATCGGGTAGAGTTTGGTTATTATTTTCTGCTTTAGAAAGTAAAAAAGAAAGTTTATGTTCCAATAAATATAATAAAACCAATGCGGCTGGCAAGGAGTTTTCACATTCTAAAACAAAAATATCTTTGGTACTGATACCCTGCTTAACAAAATAATCGGTCAATCTGGAAAATAATGCAGGTATATCCTGATAACTGCAACTGAGTTGCCCGTCCGTTAAAATACCCGTTGATGATTGGCAAATAAATTTCATAAGCAATTAAAAAGAATAAGAGAAATGCTCTATATCACGCTGAAAACGCTGTGCCACAATATTCTTACTCTTTTCAGTATAGACTTCATGATAATCTTGTTTATGTTTGGATTGATTCAGATGTGGTAAAGTCACGCTTAATTTTAATTGCTCAGCCAATTCATTAAAATCATGGCTTAAATTTTCAAAGCGTAATACCTTATCAACGGCTAATTTCTCATTTATCAACAAATAATCTAATTGATTATAATAAAAACGTTCCAGTAAACCTTGATTAGGCATCGTTAAAAAACTTTCAAAACTATCCAGATAAGGTTCTACTTCGGCTAATACCGCATCACCTAATATATCCGCTTTAGGCATTGCGCCTTGTGCTATGCCAAAATCCGTTTTTTGATATTTAAACATGGAATACCATGAAAATAAACGTTCATAAGGATTTCTGACAATACTGAATTTTGTATATTCTGCAAATAACTCTGGACTTAAAATAGCGTGTATATCGCTAATAAAACAATGCTTCAAACGCTTGGTGGTATTAGCGAGTGGTAATTCCTGTATCAGCTCCGGGTCAAGTTTATGAAACAGATTACTAATAGAATTGCCCCCAGTTTTTTGAATATGAATAAATATGACCCTGTATTTATGAGAAATGAACATGATGGGTTAAATCTATAAAATAGTGTGCAGGAAATTTTTCTGTCAGCATCATAACGGCTTGTTGCCTGGAATAAACCCGATAAGTACGACCTAATAAATACTTTTGAGCAGGAATTGAAAAATATTGCCCAAGTTCACCAGCGGTTTGTTTAAAAGGAGGTAATATTTCTTTAAAAGTTTCAATTTTATATTTTGACCATAAATTCCCAATCGGAATTTGTGATTCCAGTAAATCATCCCGAAACGAAGATTCTAAACGCTCAGGAATAATAATTGACTCAGCATAAAGCCAGTTTATGCCGCTGTCTTTTCCCTGCAAACAGATTTTACGTTGAATAACTTGCTGATTAGCTGGCATTAAATCTTCCAATAGTTTAGTCACCGTGCCATTAGACGTTAATATTATTCTTTGCAAAGGACCTAATTTATCCACATCAATAGGTTCTTGCAACATTAAAACCTCCTCTGCATATAATCGGCGTTGTTTTGATAACCGTCAAAATTATAGCCAAATAAAGCAATATCTTCTTTAAAAGCGTCAGCCACTAAATCCTGGGTTTTATTATTATAATAACAGCGATAATCCCGGTGGTAACTCTGGTTTAAATGCAGCATACTGGCTCGAATCGCTAAACGCTGACAGAGGTATTCAAAGTCAGCCCCCAAGGTTTCATATCGCCCAACAAAATCCACTAAAACCTGCCCCTGATTATCACACAGCATATCTTTTTGAAATTTAGTTGCACCTTTAGCAAAAGGATTTGGCGTTGCGATCACCCAGTCCAAATAGTCAGTAAAATTCGCCATTGCCTTCACGGTCTGATGATGCCGATGCTCTGTTTCCTTGAGAATAAAATGATACATCGACACCTGTAAATCCCACGGATTGCGGACAAAGGCGAATTTAAAATAGCTTTCAAACGGCGGTTCACCCAACGCTTTGCGGATTTGCACAGCGGTTGGGTGAATTAATGCCTCTTTCCACATCGCATACAGCGTATTAGGCTTGCCGTTAATGATTTTTGCAGGTCGCCTGATTCTAAAATGTTCAGGCTCTTCAACGTAATCACACAAGGCATCGCGCAGACTCAATCCAGCAGATTTCGCTACATGAATAAAAATAAAGCGATGGCTGTGCGAAATCAGCATTTTAAACCTTAAGCAAGTCCTGTGCTAAACGTTTGCCCGAATAATCGCCGTGCAACATACCTTTACCCGTTAAAGAAATAATCTGATTTTCGACACTGATAAAACCGTCTGTTACCAACTCATCCAATGCTGAAGCACAGAGTCTTTCCACCTGGAAACCGAATTTTTCTTCAAATAAAGCCATGTCATAATTCATTAACTTCATGCCCAGCAGTAATTCGCGTACCATCAAATCCATCGCTGTTAAGTGATGACCGCGATTAACCGGCAATTTACCCGCTTCAATTTGCTCGCTATATTTAGGCACATCATTGGTATTTTGAAATAACCAATCACCCATGCGCCCAAATGCTGACGTTCCAAAAGGATAATAATCACCACCACGCCAAATGCTGGGAGCATGAACATGGGCATAATCGCCATTGCGGGTAAAAGTGAAAAAGCTCCACGGTAAATAATTGGCTTTAGCAAATTCATCCATCGCATACTGCATGAATTCCAGCTCTTGTTCATCGTTAGGCAACACTAAATTTTCTTTACGAATTTCCTGGAAATATTCAGTATTCGCAAACAACTCAGTTTTATAAACGGTGATACTGTCAACCTGACTTTCTAAAGCTTTCTGTACACTGTATTGCCATGTTGTCATGGTTTCACCCGCCAAACCGCTCATCAAATCAATATTGACCGATGCACCCGTGCTTTTGGCAATTTCAATGGCTTTTAAAACTTTCTGTTCCGTGTCTTTGCGATTAGATAATTTAATAATATCGTCGCACAACGATTGCACACCTAAACTAATACGGTTCACGCCCAATTGCTTTAAGGTGTCGGCGGTTTTTTGAGTTAAGGTAACGGGTTCTGCTTCTACGGTAAATTCCGCACTATCTGGAATCGTCATGTTTTCACGCAGACATTCGGTAATTTGCGTTAAATTAGCCCCGCTTAATAATGATGGTGTACCGCCACCAAAATAAACGGAATTAATAACCCGTTCATCCAGATGAAAACGACTGGCAGCTAATTTAATTTCCTGACACAGTGTATCGACATATTGATCGACTTCTGATTTACGGCTGTTCTGGATGGTGCGGTAATAGCAATACGAACATTGCTGTGCACAAAACGGGATATGCACATAAATATTCAGCGGTGGTGGGGATAAAATATCGCCCTCGGAGGTTTTTTTCCAATGCTGAATATTGGGATAATTGGTAATAAACCCGCGTCTGGCAGGTGTAAGATCGGTTAAATTTTTGCGTGCGGTATCTATCTTTTTGCTAGCTGATTTAGATTCATTCAAGACACTTGCTCCTGGCTCAGTAATTTAGTGTTAATAACGCCAGCAAGGGTCGTTAAATTTTTAAATTGCTCAAAATCAAGCTCTTCATCTAAAAATTGCACTGAAAAATTCGTCTCAATTAAACTGATGAATTCCATTAAAGTCACCGAATCCAGTCCTAATCCTTCTTCAAACAGAGAAGCCGACTCATCAATTTCTGCATTTTTTAGATTAATATCTAATTCATTCGCGATAATATCTTTAAGCTTTTTTATTATTTTTTGGGTCATAATTGCACTTTAAATTGTAATTACCGACGCTCATCAAAGCACTGTTTTACATGAGCTTGACAGCTTCAGGTGTTGCTGTTTTCACTTTGTGGCTAAGGTAAGAGTAGTTGTATTGTTTCACCACATTGTTGGTTCAGTTGCTTTGAAAAACAGGATAGATTTTTGATTTATCTTTATTAGTTTATAAACATCAAAATACCACAAATATACCCTATGAATACGACAACTAAAGTGTATTCGAGAGCGATTATACAGAATTCTATCAATAACTAACAGAATTGAGCTATTTTCCCTAGGGCAATCGCGTTTAAAAACACTTGAAATATAAAATTGTATGAGGTATTAAAAGCGTTTATTTTGCATCCGATGACAGAAAAACCAACGCAGTCCATTATTCAGCATTTTTCAAGCATTGAAGACCCACGAGTCAACAGACAAAAGAAACACAAACGCCAAGACATCTTTTTCATCAGCTTATGTGCAGTGATCTGTGGGGCAGATAACTGGGTCGCCATTGAAGCTTTTGGTGTCGCCAAAGAACAGTGGTTCACGGAAATACTGGGATTAGAGCATGGTATCCCTTCACACGATACCTTTGGTGTAGTTTATGCGGCGATAGAGTCGGAACAGTTTAGCCAGTGTTTTTCCCGTTGGGTTGCTGATTTAGCCTGCCTCACAGCGGGCGAAGTGATAGCGATTGATGGTAAATGTTTAAGACGTAGTGTAGATAAAGCCTCAAAGAAAGCCGCTATATACAGGGTGAGTGCCTGGGCGCAACAAAATAATCTGGTGTTAGGACAGGTTAAAGTGGCTGACAAATCGAATGAAATCACTGCCATTCCCAAACTACTGTCGCGGCTGGATATAGCGGGGGCAGTGGTGACTATCGATACGATGGGTTGCCAAAAGATTGTGCTAAACAGATCAAACAGCAAGGTGGCGATTATGTCTTTAGCCTGAAAGGCAATCAGGGTAATCTGCATGACGATGTTATAGCTGACGCACTATAAATTGATTATATTTCAACGACCACAAAGCTAATAAATACGGTAGTTTTCAAGATTTTTTTCTAATCATTTTATGGCGATCATGGTCGAATTGAAACCCGCAGCATTCGCGCAACCGCTGATATTGCCTGGCTACAGGAACGCCATGATTAGCAAGGCTTACAAAGCATTATCGCCGTCACCGCTAACAGAGAAATCGGCGACAAGGTGAGTGAAGAAACACGTGTGTCATCAGTAGTCTTGATGCCAATGATCCACAGCGATTGGAGCGCGTCGTACGCGCACATTGGGCGATTGAAAACAATCTGCACTGGGTTCTTGATATAGCCTTTGGTGGAGACAGTAATCGAATCCGCAAAGGACACAGTGCCGCCAACCTCGCTGTCATCAGGCATATTACTCTGAATCTAATCAAAGCGGAAAAAATCACTAAGGTGGGTATCAAAATCAAACGATTAAAGGCTGGGTGGGATAATAACTATTTATTGCGCATTCTCAGCTTAAATTAAATGCGATTACCCTGCTATTTTCCCAGAGAAAAATTACTTGTTCAGTTTTTATTTCAGTCGATAACTGATCTTGCCCTGATTTTACGGACACTGATGTTCTAATAAAGTTTCTGAAAAAAACGTCGCTAAGCAAAGGTGAAATTAAACCTATCCTAATATTGCTCTAAATTTAAAGCTGTTGTTTTAATTGCTCGACAACCTGAGCAGAAATTCGATAGCCAACCTGGTTTAATTCGGTGATTAAAGCCTCGGCATGAGTAATCAATTCTTTGCGTTGTGCCATAAATAACACCGCCGCTGTGCCGATTAGCGATAAATTCAATCGTATCGCTTGTTTGCGTGCCAAGGCATCATCCAGAATCAATAGGGTTTTGCTATCCGCTTGTAGGGCATACTCGATACTGGTTTGTTCACCTATGCCTAAACTTCTCGATAATTGATGTTTGAGTATGGGATTATCAACGCGCTGTAACCAACCTTCGTGTAATGCGTTGGCAATACGTTCAGCATCGGTTGATGGTCTGCGTAAACATTCCTCAGTAACGGCATCGGTTATCAATACAATGGAGAAAAGACGGTGCAATAATTCCAGTTGATTGATTTTAGCCAATGCGATTAACGGACTGGTATCAGCGATTACGACAGCCATGAATCCAGTGTGTCCAATTCTTGAGCTGTTTGTGTATCGGGGATCACTAGGTCAATATCGAGCTGGCTTAAATGTTCGACAAATTCAGACAGACTTAAACCACTGATTTGTGCCGCCGCCCCTAACGAGATAACGCGATCTTTGAACAAACTCGCGGCAAGTGCGGGTTTTAGTTGTTGTTCCGTATAATCGATTGAGCGTTTCAGGTTGAAAAGTAAGGCATTCGGTTCATTGCCTTTCATGATTAAAACGGGTTCCTGTTCCGCCTGTCTTAATGCTTCTGAGGGATTGCGTTTTAAGTTTCTGACATTGGTGGCGTACATGATGAAACACCTGCATTTATTTTAAGAGATTCAGAGTGTAGTCCACACTAGGCATGAACACAATGAATTTTTAAGCGTTTTTATCAAAGAATGACACGACTATCTGAAAATAAAATACAAACCGACTGTAACTAAATTTAGCGACTGTTGGTCTTAAAACCACGTTAATAGAGAGCCAACTGAAAAGAAACTTTCTTAAATTTGGCATTGGAAGTTAAAACCCGCAGTGTAGCGGGTTTAGTGGGATATTGTGTCTTTTTTGCTTAGGCTAAGCTAAGTATTATTAGCAAAAACCTTAGTCATCACTGTCATCAGAACCTTGATAAGCATCATTGTTCGGATTGAGCTGATTAGAGTGGTTATCCATGCTGTCATCATAAGCGTCATTATTTGGATTCATGCTATCACTACGGTCGTCATTAGATGATCTGCTCATTATTTTCACCATTCCTAAAAGTTGTGCCGAAAAATAATATCTGCTCCACTCGGCATAAAAGCAAGATAAACGATAAACCATCAAGAACCCAACACATAAGCTTATATAACGACTATGGTAATTATGTTTTTCAGTCTATCACATCCATTTTTACCTTATGGCTTTATTGCTTAAATCTGACAACAAAGTCACACTAAACCTGCCTTATGAAGAAGGCTAATAGAACTAGGGCTGTGTTGGGTTAAACCTTCACCGCCCTTTTTTATGTCTGTTAAATACACGTTGTCATAGCGGTTTAAGCTTCACATCATTCAACAATGATGCGTTAATTAACCCCATGTGTTCACAGCTTATGGTGTATTGGCTCATACCGTTTTCCATGTAAATCCAATGATAGTCTAATCATTGTAACCTAGCCGACTAGAAGCCTATATTCAGCTTTGCACAAAACTACACTATACAGGGGAACCACAAGAATTCTTGCGTAAATGAGTAACATCCTAGCAACTAATTGAATTAATTATAAAAACGTTACTTATCGGATTATGTGCAAGAAAAGATAAATAGAGGGTAAAAACATTGCTTAGTTTTTCTCTATGAGTTTTCTTGTGGATTTTTTGTCTTATTCTGGCGATTTTAGCACCGCAAAATAAACGCTCGTTATTCTTGTGGTACAAAAAGCTCGATGTTACTCATATACGGCGTAATCCTTACCGTCCCCCAGTTTGGTAGATAGTGCGGCTAAATCTCGTGGAACAATTCTGTCGTTTGTTTAAACGCACCCAATGTACGACAACGCACTGACTTTAAAAAATATTTCTAATAAGCTTTAACACTTGAAAATTCAACATGAGGTTGAGTATTTTTCCAATTCTTTTGTCCAGTTAAATCTTAAGGAGTGCCAACATGATTACCACTGTACCCGATATAATTTTTAAAACCCGTGTTCGCGATGAAAGTATCGGCGGCGAGAATCCATTTCGCTGGCAGGATGTTAGTACTGATGAAATATTTGAAGGCAAAACTTGCGTGGTTTTAGCACTTCCAGGTGCCTATACGCCGACCTGCTCAAACAAACAGTTACCAGGATATGAAGCAAAATATCAGGAACTTATTAATCAAGGTGTTGATGATGTTTATTGCGTGAGTGTAAATGATGCCTTTGTCATGTATCAATGGAGCAAACATCTGGATATTAAACATATCAAAATGCTACCCGATGGCAATGGCGAATTTACCCGCGCCATGGGAATGCTGGTAAAAAAAGAAAATCTGGGCTTTGGCAGTCGTTCATGGCGTTATTCAATGATTGTCAAAGATAAAAAGATTATCAAAATATTTAGCGAACCTGGCAAGGTTGATAATTGTCCTGACGACCCATTTACGACAAGCGATGTCGATACCCTGCTGGATTATTTAACGCAATCACAAATAAGCCTGTAGCCATTAATTTTAGCTAAATTTATAACCGAGAAATCCCAATGA
>JFJP01027889.1_pt1 | contig 26676 bp, 25 predicted proteins | sample 431651 | NCBI WGS metagenome assembly JFJP01 (sample SAMN02602958, study PRJNA72255) | Microbial mat metagenome, whole genome shotgun sequencing project. | biome: fresh water; feature: sink hole; material: water; isolation source: purple microbial (photo- and chemosynthetic) mats found in...
CCACAGTCTATAGCGAGTATGAGCCCAGTGAATTTAGTGATTGGTTCTTCATTTTTTGATTTTTTTTTTTTAAGTTTTTTTTGATTTTTTTTTTAAGGGATGAAAGCATTACAGGCAGTCTTTCAAATTCTAGATTTTCTTTGAATTAAAATTAAAGCTTTGAGATAAATCACTTACTTTAATAACTCCTTTTCAAAGAAAGAACTTAAAAAAGAAAAAAGCATTTTTCTTTTTTTAAAAACAGTATAATTTTATAGTATATATTGAAAAAAATGGGCGTTCATCTATAAAAAAATTATTAGCAGTTTTGCTTAAAAATCGTCTTAAAAAACGTGTTCCTTTGCCTTTCTGTCTCTCTCATTTCTCTTTTTTCTTTCCTTTTCTTAAAGAATTTGCTTCTTCCTTTATGCAATTTCGACATATGTCCTCCTAAAGCACATGGCTTTGCAAAACCCATTTGACAATATTTGCACATATAAAGCTTCCTTGATGCATTATTATTTATCATTTTACTCCCAGCTCCAGCAAAATCACTTATATCTCTTTTCTCAGTCCTTTTCAAAAATTTTTTTTCGATTAATTTTAGGCTCTTTGTTTTGGTCGTTTTATTATTCCCTTTTGAATAAAGTTTAATAGGGCCTTTTTGTAAATTGTGCATGATCTCAATATATTGGCAATGATCGAAGTTGATATCTTCTGCATAAGATTCATAGCTGGCTTTGCTTAACCCACTGAAATTGGCTTCATTAATTACATTATTTTTTTGGGCTTCTTGCGTAAAATGAGGAAGATTCAAAGGACTTGTGTTTTCTTTCTTAAGAAAAATAGACGATTTTTCTTTTTTTAGAGGTGTCTTTGCAAAAGCATTAAACTCAAGAGGAGGCTTAGTGAATGTGTCTTTTTCTATATTGATGTTGAGGTATTTTCTGATGGAAGAGTTCAGATTTAAAAACTTGCCAACTTTGCTTGAATTTGATTTAGAGAGAGGACCTACAATAAAATATATAATGAATGAATGAGCGATAGAAGGAAGAATTTTTTTGATTATGTTTACTTTGATTTAGATGTTTTGGAAGCATTAGAGGTGAGGTGAAATTCATTTAAAATGAAGATGAGTTTGCTTTTTTGTTGTTTAAAAAGAAGAAAATCGAGCCAAATTTAAGGGGCATGGAATTAAGCTGAAGTTTAGTGAGGAAAGCTGAAAATTCATCGCATTTTAACTAAAAAAATAGTTAGACTTTAATTAAAAAAAATATCATTTATTAATTATTATTATTATAATTTTTTAAAAATGTATAGATTTAATTTGCTTTTCCGCTCTCATTCTCTTCTTCGTTTAAATAGAATTCTAATTTACAAGTGGCCAATCCAAAAACTCTCCCATAGAGACTAACTCTTCCTTGGAATCCCTCTTTTTTTTCTTCAAACAATATTTTCAATGGGATCGAAATTTGTCCTTATATTTATAAAAAACAAAATATAAACAAAATTATTAAAATTTTACCAAAAATGGTTTCGTTGTCTTTTTCACAAGAATTCGCTCCCAAAATCAAAATTAAACTTTTTCTCTTGAGAAATTCTTGATCTCCGATTGACAAAAATATCAAAGGAATCATATCTTCGTTCCATTTCATACTTTTAAATCCTTCTTCCTTGAAATTTTCGATTTTCAAATAAATAAAAATTTTCATAGAAAATAAAAAAAATTTAAATTTAAATTTCAGAATTTTGAAAGAAAAAAAAAAGTTTTCCAATAAAAATAAATAAATAATTACCTTATCAATCAAAACTTGAGTGCTTGAAGGGTTATTAACAAGAAAAGGTGCATAGAAACTAAAAGAAATTTCACAAGGAAAACTAATATTTGACATCATTTTATAATAATAATCAATCTCAATTTCATGAAATTTTATGACTCCCTCCAAAATGTTTGGCCTAATATATAAAGGCACTAATGGATGATAGGGTAATTGTATTTCGAGCTCGTAAATTCCATAGACTGGTCTATGATCACTGCCCAATTGAAATTCTTTTGAGTCATATTCAACAACTTTTAACGAATGATTGGGTGATTTTCGATAAAAGATTCGATCACACCAGGATGGAGCCTGATTTTTTTTATTAGAATAGCCTGAATTATGTCTTATTCTCCTATATGTTGGCTTAAAATTAATTTCAGCCTCCTAAAAAACATATTTTTTAAATTAAATTATGTTAAAAAAATGTGCAAATTTTTAACCTCAAAGTCAGAGAAAATTAGGTTATTGTTCCTTGCTTTAACCATTTGACAAAATTCTTTCAGTTTGGAAAGCTCATTTTTATTCACCAATTCCAACACTAAATCAAATGGACCATTGATTCGGAAATTCATATCTCCTAGCCAAAAAACATAATCAAATTGGAAAGTCGCTTCTAATGTTTTCAATCCAGTTCTCAAACTCTTGATCAAATCATGGTAGTTTTCTCTTCTCAATTGCTCATGATTTGGTTTTGCTGCCAAATGACAAGATATAAAGCAAAAAGATGTCTCGAAAATCGTGAAACTTATCATAACCCCTCCTTTATTTCCAATTATCTTGCCGATTCCTGTTGGTTTAGAGCTCACTTCAATGTTTTTCACGAAGTTTATCCACTCTTTCTTGATAAACACACATAAAGTCATCTATATATATATTTATTATTTTATTTATCGGTAAAAGTTTATTTTTAGATTTCAGTTTATTTTGAAAAAAATCTATCCAAGAATTAGCCTTGCATTCCTGAAGTCCAATTATAATCATAAGATTTTCATATGCTTCACCCAAAAAATTTTCATTTGTTTTGCCAATATTTTCAGGAGGTTCTGAAAAACCCACATTCCATGTTGTCACATAAATTTTTTGAGTAAAACATTGTGTCATATTATTTGTGAGGAAATTTTCATGCTTTTGCAAAATTTTAAAAAAATGGCAAAATTGATATGAATTTTATTTATTTTTGATTAATTTACCAGAATTGAATTGATTGAACTTTCGAAAACGAGTTTATTTTGCACATTGGAGAAAAGCACATTAATTGATTTTTTCTTTTCTAATTTGATCGTGATTTTCCTTGAATCCTGAAAATTATTCTGCAAATGGATGATTTTTTGTATATTGAACTCTTTCAAACAATTGGGTTTTTTTTTATCCTTTCTCAAAAAAGATATTATTTTATGAATAAAATTCAAATGAAGAATCTGTTTAGTAGGATGAAAATCTTCATTAATGATTTGTAAGGAATATTCAGTTGAAGTTTTTTGGGGTAATAATGCATTAAAAGGTTGATTTAACCAGGAATATCTCCTTAAATTTTTTTTCAAGAAATCTTTTATCTCCAATTCGTTATTTTTCGATTTTTTCTTTTTTTTTGAAAGAATTTGATAAATTTCCATGAATTCTTTCAATTCTTCTTCAGAAGAAAAAATTAATGAGAGATTCTTCAATTTCCTTTCTTTTTTAAAAATCAAGGTTGTTTGAATGTCTTTTTCTTCGGTAATACAATTGAGATCACTTAAAAGATATGAACAAATGAATTTTTGATTGAGGGCATTTGAAAATTGCATTTCAAGATTTTCGCAACAAAATTTTATAATTTTTTCATTTTTCCAGAATGCCTCTGAAAAAATACCTCCTTTTGCTAAAATGAAAAAATTTCGTTCATATTTGGCTGTTTCTTCTTTCGATAATTCTTTGTTTTTATTTATTTTTTTGGGGAGAACATTCAATGTATTATTTGAAGATGTCTTTTCTGCAGGCAAAGAGCTCATTAGAATCAAATTTTTAAAATCATTTTCTGAAATAATGCTGTTTCTAGAATTTTTTTCGGAGAATGGGAATTTAAAAACATTGATTTTTGGTTGATTTTTTATTTTTATTTTCATAGATTCTGTTCTTTCTATTAATTCTTTGCCAAGCTTTTTATTCTGAAGGAATTTGCTCACCTTTTGAGTATCACTTTCAGTAACTTTTGTATTTTTTTGGAAGTTTATTGAAAAAGATTTTTGAATTCTGTTTTCATTTTTGATTTTTGAATCCTCATCAGAATTGATGTTATTTTCATTTTTTTCTTCTTCATTTGGATCCACTTTTTTCATCTCCAAATAATTTACCAAAAATTTCAAATAAGATTCTTCATAGAGAAATATCAAGAACATATTCTCCCATTTCAACCTATTTTATTTAAATATTGAAAATGAATAAATAAAATAATTTTAGAAATTAATGTATAATTTTTTTTTTTTTTTAAATTTTAAAAATCACATGAAACTATTTCTTATTAAAAACTCATAAACAATATAAAAAATTAACATTTTTATACTTTTGAAGGAATTTCAATCGAACAGGAACTGCAGTTTTGAAATGCTTTAACTCATTTGCAAAATTAAACTCATCATTTTCCTCCAATCTTTCAACAAATCTAATAGCATTTAATGGAAAATTGGAGTTTTTGCTGTTATTCAATTCTTGGATAATAACACTGACTATCTCATCTTCATCTTTAATCACAAGAATTCTTGAAGCGATTTTTTTGTTAAGTTTTTGGAATTTAATCAAGGTTGTTAATCTTGAACTTTCCATCATTTTATTAATATACAGCCTCGTGATCAATTGATAGCATTTTATTTGATCAAGAATCCGAACATCCAGATATAAGATATTTCCAAGAAAGGCTTGTGATAATTCATGCTAAATATAATTAATTAATAAAATAATATTAATTTTTTATTGAAAAACAACCTGAGCAACAAAAAATTCAACGGATATTGTCTCTTTTTGTTGGATTATCTCATTACCTTTAAAAAAGAACTTAAAATCTGAAGGAGAAATTGTGTCTGAAAGTTTTTCGTTGCAAAAACTTTCTAATTCCACTATCATTTTTTGTTTAAGACCCAATAAAGTATCATCATTATGAGAAGTCAAATCAAATTTCATTGAAACTATTTTAGTAAATCAAATAAAAATGCAAGAATTTTTTAATTGTAAAACTTTCTTTTATCAATATTGAAACCATATTTATTTCAGTTTTTTCAGAAATAATTGTAATCTCTTGAAATTTTATATCATCTTTTGAAGTGTTTTCAGAAATTTTATCTTGTTTTGAGTGAATAATTGCGGTTTTGAGTTGGGCTTTTGGATGATTGATCAAAATGATTGGATATTGTTCTGATTGAGTTTGCAGAAAATAATAGATGGGAAGATGAGGAGGGATGATTTTTAAATAATTATGAACTGGCGTGGGAGGCTGAAAGACTGCAATAAATTCAGGTTCCATTTTTTGGTTAAAAAGCTTATAATTTTTTATAAAAAACAAAAACAAAATTAATTTAATTAAATTTACAAATTTTTTTTAATCAAAAAAAAAATTAATATTTTTTCTTCCCAGAAAAAAATATTTTTAACATAAATTTGAGATGACCCAATTTAAAATATATATTGAAATTACATAAATACCTTCACGTCCTCATGAAAAAAAGTCCAAATGAAATCAAGGATAACAATTTAAATCTTGTGGCTCTTCCATCACTTCCCTTATATTTAATAATCAGTTTTTTGACGCCAAATAATATATATAATTCTCTTGGAATGACATGCAAAATTTTAAATAAATACATAAACTCCTCAAAATACATCAAACAAGAAAGTCAAAAGAGATGTTTAGGAATTTAAGAATACTTTCAATTGCCTAAAGATTTTGATGCTGTCAATCTTTTGAAAAAACTTTCTGAGAAAATTCTAAATGAAATACCTTTCTATGGTTTTTTCACAGATGGGGGTATTGATCAAAACAATACAGAATTTTGGGTCAACAGAGTCTTTCTCAAGGGAAATTGGTCCATTTGCAGCAGATCTGGAAGGAACTTTCATATTATTGGAACTTTGGTGAAAGGAAAAGATTCATTTTTGTATGAAAGGGTGATTTACAAAGAAATATTTAAGCTGATTGATGGTATTTTGAATAAAAAGTATTGGTTTGAAAAATATATTTCTTGCTTTAAAAGAAAACCAACAGAAATTCAATTATATATGAGAGAAAGGTTCTTCAAAATACTTCTGTCTGTAAATAAAGAAAAAATATTAGAATATCTTGTAGAAAATAAAGCCAAATTAAATTCCAATGCTTTGTTTCATAAATACACAATTTTTGACATAATGAAAGCCTTAGAAAATTTCAATAGAAATTGTCAGATTCCTTTAGAAAGCATAAATTTTATTTCTGAATATAAACTCAAAGAAAAAAACCTTGTGTTTGAAAATAATAAACTTGCAATAATAAAGGGTTGTGATATCTCGCGGAAGGGATATTTCACATGTCCTGTTAAAACTTTAATGATATTTGTTTCAGAAGAAATAATAGATTACGATATAAATACAGAATATAGAATATTTGATGAATGTCTACTATTCTTGACCTGAAACATAAAATCAAAGAGTTTGAACTTACTCAAACAATAAAACTTACAAATATTGAAGAATTATATGAATACGCTGAAATAAAGAAAAGAAAATGCCAACTAGCTGATTTTGTGATTTTTAAAAACAATATAAAAAATGGAAATTTGGGAAAATTGAAGCCTTTGATTTGGATTCATATAAACGACGAAAATCTTGATTGTCTTTCATTCTTATTTCCCAAAACTAATTGTTTTGCTGGCAGAAGTGTGATGATAAAAATGATTGATTGTGAAAAAAAAGATGGTGATTGATAAAAATAATTCTAATATTGATATTAATTTCCTTGTTTTTTTAGGAGAAGTCATTAATTTATAAATTTTTGATGAACTCCTTCAATTTATAATTTATAAAGAACATCTTTTACTTCTAAAGAATAATTTTATTCATAAAAAATCCACATATTTCTAATTTGTTTAAAATTAATTTAAATTTTTATGAATAAAAATTGAAATTTAAAAATATTTTTATTATGAAAATTTTTTTGAAGAAAAAATCTTAAATTGATAAATATTTATTTTTAATCAATTTAGCGTCAGTGCTGATGCATTAATTTAAAAAAGGCGAAAATTGAAAACAAATTTATTCTTCTCAAATAGAGTTCTGTTCGTAACAAAAATTTTAAATCTTAAAATCATCACGTAAATTAAAAAAAAAAAAATGAAATCCACCTTCTAGACTTATTTAATTCAAAAAAAATTTTAAATGAAACAAATATATATATTGTATATTTTGATTCAAAAATTATAATCATATCTTAAAAGATGCAAAATTCCGAATTACAACTTATGAATACTCATATTATACCACATCACAATGGAAACTGGTTTATTCCCTATACCTTAAAATCAAATTCAGCCCCTTCAGTAAATTTATTTTGTGATGGTCAAATTTTGCAGAGCTTTCTTCAAACATATCTAAAATCAGACGCTTTATTAAAGGAACAAACATTGGAGCCAAATTCAAAGCAAATCTTTCTGCGAGAAATAAATAAAACAGGATTGGACAATCATAATCATAATTTTGAGTGTATTATTGAAAAAATTAAGTTGTCGCAATCTGGCATGGAACCAATGATAATGAATTTTAAAATATCAAATGATGATTCTTCTATCAAAACGAGAGCTGCAAAAATGCCTCATTTTGAAAATTTGGAGAAAAACTCCAAAAAATTAATTTTGAGAAGAAATCAATTATGGGACCCACAAAAATTCTCTTCTTTGCAAATAAAACAATTTAAAAACGATTTGATGAAGGAAATTTGTTTACCTGATATAGATGATGAGCAAATGTGTGAAATGCTACGTGAAAATGATTATGAGATGGAAAAAACTTTGAACAGTTGCAGGGAAAAGAGAGTTGAAATGCAGAAGAAAATAATCGCTAAAAATACAGCCAAAACTTCTTCTCATCGTAAAACGAGAAATTCTCTCTTTCACAAACATTTAGAAAATTAATATTTTTTTTCAAACCTAATTATTTGAGTTTGAATTGCAAAAAAAATTCAAATTTGTCAATTTCCTATTTTCATTGAAATTTTTTTTTTTTTCTATTTTAAAAAAAGAAAGACAATTTAGAATGAAGGATATTTAAATTAAAATATAAAAAAATAATAATTAAATACAATTTCAATCTTTTTCTCTTTCATTATGGAACTTTCTAAATATTCAATTTTTTTAAGCATTAATGAAGGCAAGACAGACAGTGTCATCAACTACTTTCAAAACAGCAATATTGATATTAACTTATCATTGAATAATTTCAATTGGACGTCCTTACATACTGCGGCATATAGAGGCAATATGAAATTAGTTGAATTTCTTTTGAAACGTGGTGCAAATATGAATATACCCAATGCAAGCGGATTGACTGCCTTAAATCTAGCTGAGAGTAAACAATTATGGAAAATTGTTGATCTGATGCAAAATTTCGATAAATTTCCCTAACTTTACTTTAATTAAAAAAATCTAATAAGAATAAGAGTGTTTATTAATCAATCGTTTTATTAGTTTAAAAAAAAAGAATCTTTTTAAAAATATTTAAAGGTAGAACTTCTTCTTTTTCTTTTCATTTTTTTTCTTTTATTTTATGAAAATTTTTTAACAATTTTATTAATAATTTGATTAAAAAATTTAAACAAAAGAAAAACACAAATATGATGGAAATTCCTTCAGATCTTATTCTAAAAGATCCTATCATGATTGAATATTATCTCAAAGCTCCAATCTCTACCAGTGATGCTGAAGCTGTTTTTACTGTTGACGAAGCTCTTGCAATTGCTGGAAATAATCAATTTTATCAAAAAAGAACAACATTTTTTTTATCACTGCAATGGATGGTGTTTGCTTTTATAATTCTAGGCCAATCTTTTCTTTTTTTACCTCCTACTTTTTTGTGTCCAGATTCTAACAGCATTCTTCAACAATGTCCAGAGACTTCAGCCTGTAGATATGATCCTCCACGCATCGATCCTTCCTCAAAAAATACTATAACGAATGAGTTTTCATTATATTGTGCTAAAGGATATTATAAATCAATGACTCAAATGCTATTTTTTACTGGTTCCAATGTAGCTATTTTGTTTTTCTCATTTATTTCGGATTTAAAAGGAAGAAAATCCACTCTGATATTTACTTATGGAATCGGAGCTATATCTTTATTGATCGCCAATTTTTCTGTTAATTGGTATATGTTAATGTTTTTCTTAGTTTTTGCTGGCATAGGAATTAATCCATTTACTTCTTTATCGTTCATTTTATTAAGTGAAAGTGCTGGGGATGAATTTCGACAGATTGCTAGTATTACTTTGTTAGCAACATATGGTTTTGGTCAATTATTATTTATTTTATTGGCTTATGAGTTCCCGAATTGGAGAATTCTGGTTTTATATTGTATAGCTATACCTTTGGCTTTGCAATTGGTTACGTTTATTTGGATTTATGAATCACCAAAGTTTTTGCTGAGCAAGAAAGAATTTAAAAAGGCAAAAGAAGTGATTCTTAAAATTGCAGAGGTGAATAAAAGAAAAATGGTTTATTTTACCTTTAAAGAACAAAAAGATTATGAAGATGAAATTAAGAAAAATTTAATTGAAAAAGTTCAAGAAATTTCTGCTGACAATCTTAAAAATAGTGAAATTATAGTAGAAAATCCTGAAAAAGATGTAGAAAAACAACTGAATTCAACATTTAACGAAATAATTAAGAAGCATATTGACCATAATGATTTATTTCTTTTTCACAAATTTCCATTATTTAGACAACAACTTCAACGACATCAAAGGGTTTATACAGTTTTAGATCTGATAAGATATTCATCACAACTAAACCACACGATAATTTTATGTTTAGTCTCCTTTTCAATATATTTAACTTATTATGGCTTGATATTTTCTTTAGAAAGTATTGGAGGCAATATTTATATATCGGCTTTGGTCCAGACATCAGCTGAATTAATAGCTTATCTTTGTATTAATTTAACCATCCATTTTTTAAAACGAAGAATTGTATTGCCAATTTGCTTATTATCTCAATCATTAGCTTGTTTATTAACTTTGGTTGTTAAGGGTTCAACATCTATTTTGCTTCTTGCAATGATTTCGAGGTTTTGTGCAGCTATGGCTTTGAGTATTTCCACTGTTTATGCAGCAGAAATTTATCCAACAACAGTGCGTTCATTGGGAATTGGATTCACTAGCTTTATTGGAAAGTTTGGCTGTGCATTAGCACCGATGATTGGAACTATGTTTCAATATACTTGGATGCTTCATCCGATGGTTTCTTATGGAATTATGGGAGCAATGGCTGGGTTTGCAGCATTATTTTTAAAAGAAACACTTGGATTGCCTTTAGCTGAGGAAATTGATGAGATAGCCATTGAAAAAAAAAATCAGAAAAAATAATTTTAAAATTAAAAAAAATTTATGTTATGTTATTTTTTTTTATTTTTTGAGTTAATTTTTTACAAGAATAAAAGAAGAGGCTTTTTTTTTTTTTAACAAAAAACCATTTAAAACATAAAAAAAAATTATAATTTTCTCTTTTTATTTATTTTCAAGTAGAGGTTTTTGTTTCTTTTTTTTAAAACACATAAAACAATGAAGATTTTTGCTTATATTTTTTTTTTCTACCAAATTCCAAGTAAAAATTATCTCCTTGAATTTAATAAATCTTTTTTGCATAAATGAAAAGCTCTTAATTTTAGCTCCTTTGAAATCCATTTTCACTTTATTTTCCATTATTTTAATCACATTTTCAAGTCAAAACTCATCGAAAATCTGTATATTAAGAGCAACTTCACCAACATTCAAGAGATTTATTTCACTTTTTACTTGTTTATAAGATTCAAATAATCCCATTGTTTCATTAAATACAATATCAATAACTTCTTCAATAACATTAATTTTCCATGTATTTCTTTTGAATAATCTGTGGCTTATGAAAGACTTTTCACTATTGGATTGGAATTTTTCAAAACACATGAACTGATTGATGTACACAAACTCTAATTCACTTAGAAATCCGTTTTAAAAGTCTGATAAATCTGAATTTATTTGGATTTGTCATATTTTGTTCATTTTTTTTTTTAATAATTTTTTGAATAGTTTAAAAATTTAGAAATTTTATCTGAGAATTCAATGTTTATTTTTATTTTTAGATAAAATAAATTTTTCTTTAAAAAAATTTTTTAAAGAAAATGAGCTTTTCAAAATTTTAATAATTTTTTTTTTAAAAATATAAAGCTTTTACGGTCATATTTTTTTAGAAAAAATATTTTAATTAATTTTTTTTTTTAATATTAAAAAAGGAAATTTCAGATATTTTTAACTATATGATTTTAACTAAATTCCCGTATATCCATAAAAACAAATTTTTTCACAGCAATAATTCCATCTAAAAATTAAAATCCTGTCAATGACAAGAAAAATTAAATAATATGTTTATGACGCTATGAATCCATCAAATCTCTAAAAACCTTTTTTTCGATTTGTTTTGTAAAAATTAAAAAAAAAAAAAAAGTTCGATATAATTCTTCTGGAAGAAACTTTATATTGAAAATGATTTGTAGTCTTCAGAATATTCCTTCGGTTGTTCTCAAATCCAATCCAAAACTTTGCAAATTAGTTTTAGATTCTTCAGATGTCAAAGGCAAAGGAATAGAATATTATCTTGCTTTGCCAGGTTGGAATCCGATTTATAACAGCGAATCAGTCGATGGTGAGAGATGGAGAAAGCTTTTATCAATTTTTCGAAAACTAGTCCATAAAATTGATTATTCAGAAAGATTAACGCAAATCACAGAGAAAAATTGTCAAAAGATATGCAATGAATCCGAAAACATTGATAGCATGGCAATACAGAAATTGACAGTTCGAGTGTTCTTTGAACTTCTGTTTAGAAAAGAAATAACTGTTGAAGATGAGAAGCTGTTTATTGATGCCACAAATGAATGGAGAAGACACGTTGCACAAAAGGGAGAGTCTGATTTCTCGATGAAAGAGAGAATGGTGGAAAGAATTTTACATCATCTTCATGAAAGCCAATTTGATATAGAAGGTCTGCAAAATGAGTTCAAGGCCGACAAATTTGAATTGGTTTCTTCCTTTATGCAACCTTTTTTAATTTCACCAATCATTAATTTTTCTGATATTTTCTGTGAACTTTCACTGCTTCTCAAACAAAATCAAAAATATCAAGACAAACTTATAAAGTTAATTGATGAAAAATCTGATGAAAGTACGATTGGATTACATGTGGCAATGCTTTATGAAGCACTCCGATTAAAACATCCTTTCCCGATTTTAGAACGAGACCTTACCAAAGATATCACGGATGGAAAAATTGTTCTGAAGAAAGGAACACATGTTTATGTTGAATTTGATGGTTTTACACAAAATCAGAAATTTCAGCCAGAAAATTGGTTAAACGCTGATTATTATAAAGAAAATTCTTGGTTTTTATTTGCAACTGGTCCAAGAATGTGTGCAGGGAGATTGATTGCATTAAATGCTTTGGAAGTCATACTGAAAGAATTGATTAGAATAAAACAAGGGAATTTCGAAAAACTTAAGATGTGGGAAAATCATAAAGTCAGTGGAAGAACGAATGACCAGGCAGCCTCAATAAAAGAATTGCTTTTTCAAGTCAAAATGATCTTCAAGGTCTTCAAAGAAATTTTAATGAAAAGATTAAGGAATTAAAATATTATCAAAATTTATTTAATTTTTTAATTTGCAAAATGTCAATAAAATTTCTTAATTTGAATTTTATTATCAACAATGAATAAATAATAAATGAATGCATTATTATAAATTTCTTTTTGAAAATTTTCTGTTTTTTTATTTTAATGAATTTTTTTTATGATGAGTCTAAATAATTAATTTCGTTTATAGAGCCTGATTTCTTTATATGGTCAAACTATCCCCAACTAAATACTTAACCACATCTTCCAATGTCTGAAAATTATCAAAGACTCTATCTTCAAAAACAATATTAAATTCTTCTTCGACTGAAGTCAAAAGAACGGTTTGATCCAAACTATCCATCTTTAAATCCTTTTCTAAATTATCAGTCCATTTGAATGTCTTCAAATTCACTTTTTCGAAAAATGATAAAATTTTCATAATTCGAGCTTCTATTTCATTTCTTTCAGCAAAGCTTAAATGATATTGATCCTTATCAGGCAGATTCTGGAAAGTTTCATTTTGGCTCTGATATGCTTCTTTATTGTAAGTCTTATGCATTGGCGATCCGGTTTTTGGGTGAAGTGGGTTTTGCGAAAAACAAACGAAAGGTTTGAATTGAAAACGAACGAATTTTGGAAAGGTTTGCAAAAATGCTCTCATTATTTGTTAATTTTTTTTACGATCACTATAAATGAAAAATAAAAATAAGAATGATTTCCTTTTTTTATATTTTTTTAAAATTTTTTTTTAATTTAAGTCTTATTTAAGTTCTATAATTTAAGGGTGAATCTTTGATTTTTCGCTGCTCTAAAGACCCGAGAGGGAAGAACGAGATAAGAAGGACTATGCAATCCTCTTTCAAAAATGTTGAAATTACATTTTTCTAGATTCTCTAAGAAATATTCAGCATCCACTGCATGCAAATATGCCCGAAAAGCTTGAGGAGGCAATTCTTTCGCCAACTCCCTTCCTTTTTCGAGGTACATTTTAGCATGTGCTGCAACTCTAATCAAAAATAAAAATAATCACAGATTTCAAATCAGGATTAATACTCCAAAATCACATCATATAGGTCTTCTTTAGGTTTTCCTTCAACACGATCCCACAAATTTCTCACAGAGACATTATACTATCATAAACGATAAGAATGAAAACAAATTATTAATTTATTAAAAAATAAAATAAACCTTCATCATAATTTCTTCTGGAAGATATAATCTATATTTTCTAAGGCCAAACGGAACTCTTTTAATATAATCAATAATTCCTAGACATTTTCCTTGAATTAAATAAAAAAAATATTTAATTGATTTTCTTTAAAATGAATATAAAACCAATATGTTGAGCTGCGATTATACATTCAGGAAATTTTTCATAATCAATCCGCAACAATCTGAGATTCAGGAAAATCATTGTGGTTCGAATACTCTCAGCAAACATTGATAGTTGGGTGAGATCCGTCAAAGTTGGAGTATTTACTTCGATTCTCTAAATTGTTACAAAATGAACTTTTTAAAGAAATAAAAAATAACCAACTCACTCTATGATTTATTAGTTTTTGAAAAAGATTTTTGTTAAGTTTATTCTTCGAAATCGTTTGGTGCAAACATATAGATACAGGTTCTTTAATAGGAGTATTCTAAATATGAAGTTTAAATAAAAATTATTAGAGAAAAACGATACCAAATAAATTTGTTTCAAAGAATCATTCCAAAATTCCAATTTTCCCATTGCCAAAGATGTTTCTTTTGTTGATTCAGGAATTCTCATCAATTCAACATTAAACCAATTAATGTTGAAAAAATCTTGACGAATTTGTTTTGGATAGTAATTTCCGACGACGTAACTCGCCCAATCAAATTTTCTGTAAAATTAAAAAAAACTTTTGCCATCTGATATCAAATTCTTACTTAATGTTTCCTATAATGTATTTTTGGGCAACAGAAAGATCATAAACACTTTCTTGAGGTTGAAAAGTTTTTTCTGTTAAATTTTTATTTGGATCTTCAGTTGAGCTAAACCCAAATTTAGGGGCGAAAGAATATAATCTTTTTAATTTCGGTACTTTTGATTTCATAAATTTTTTTTTTTTAATTAAAAAAAAAAAATCATATATCAAAACTTTTATTTTTTATTAATTCAAATTATCAGATATTATTATAAGCCAAAGAGACTTTTGTTTTATTCTCATCTGTGCTTTTATCTTTTTTATTTAATTCTTTTATTCTTTGATCACATCTTTCTACAAAACTCCTCATCTCCATCACAGAAGCAGGTTTTATAATCATTAAAGGCAAACTGAGTTTAAAATCTACTTCAATCCAGCTCTTTACCAAACATTCTCCTTCATTAATATCCTCAACAATTTGTCCAGATAAAATTATTTTTCCTCTCACCTTATCTGGAGAAATTTGATAAGTTTCGTTTTCAACTGATTGAGAATATTCAATCCAAAGGTTTTTTGATTCTTTTTCCATTGTTCTATAATGTTTTATATAAACTATATCTCTTGGACTTGCAGTTAAAATCTTCTTGTATTTGGAATACATTAATTTATAACAATTTTCTGGGCCGAATTCCACAAAAGCTTCGAGATGATCGATATTTTTTCCAATCATTTTTCTGGACTCGTCAACATTGTTATGAAAAATAATAAATTCTTTGGCTGAACATGGAGCAAGATGCTCTAATCTGAAAATATTCACTCTGTTTTTGTTTTCCTTTAAATATGATTTTAAATACATTTTGAGCTTGTGGTATTTAATATTTTCATCGTTAACTATTTCCCATCCTTCATAAGAACTATAAATCTTCTCAAAAAGATCATCTATAATAGCTTGAGAATTTTGCACCAAACCTCTTTCGATTTCATTTTTTCCATAAAATCCAACATTTTCATTATTTTTTCTTTCGTCATTCGAAATTTCTTTTGAAGGAAGAGTTGTCGCTTCTACGAGCATTGCGCACTGGGAAGTATTGACCTTGACTTCTGATGAATTTTGTTGATCGTTTTGAAGAGTAATATAGTTTTGTTGTAAAAACTTTTTATTCTTATAAAATGGGCAACAAAAAAGACATTTGGAACATAGGCAGTCATAAAACTTTGAGATTTTATTCATTTTATTTTAAAAAAATTAATTTTCAAAAAAAAAAAAATGAAATAATGAATCAAAAAAACTTTAAATTTTGATTTTTTTCTCTCTTTATTTCTTAAAAAAGTATTTATTATACATTCTTTAAAAAACGATTTTTTTTTTTTACTATTTTTAAAATTATTTTTCATAAATAAATTTGTTTGAGCTAAAATCTAAAGCCTATTTATTTTTCCCAAACAATTTTTATTTGAACTTAACTTTGAATTTATTTAAAAAAACTCATTCAGTCTAAAATTTTAAAATTATGTAAAAAAAAGATAGGGTTTTTCAAAATTGCCACTGCAAATAAAATAAATATATTACATTATTGCAAAATATGTAATTACACGAGACCCACCCTCACTTTATAGTTGTAATCTGCATCCTTTACTAGTCCATAAGGATATTCTCTATCACAAATAAAACATCTTTGATTTTTATTTTTGGTAATCAAACATAAAAAATGAAAATAATGGCCGCAACTCAAATTATACAAAGGTTTTTCAATGCTGAAGGGTTGATTGCATATCTCACATTGATTTTCTTTTGAAATCAAATAAGCTATATCTTCTGAAGATAGTTCTTGTCTGCATAATGAGCAAGATTTCCATTTTGAGTTTCGGCAAGAACGAAAATCATTGATGCATCGGATATGGAATGAATGAGAACATTTTAAACGAATGCTGCTGTTTGCAGTTGGAAGGAGACATATTGGACAGAGATCCAATTCGATTTCCATTTGCTCACTTTGATTTAAAAAAGAATTTTCGAAATTTTTTTTAAAAAACACTTGTTTATTTCAAATTCTGAATATAAGTGAATTTATTTTTCGTTTCACATAAATTCTGATAAAAAACTGTTTAAATATTTGAGAAAACAGAATTCTGAGAATAATAATTTATAAAATTAAAATTAGGCAGGCATTAAAACTAATAATTTGGCCCGCCAATGGAAAAAACCATTGCTTTAAATTTTCAAGCTTTTGTTTGAAATTTTTTTGTCTCTGAAGGAAGTCTCAAATCCAAGAAGATTTAAATTTACAGAAAATTAAATGACCCAAAAAAATAAAAATAGAGCTCTTTTTTTTTTATTGAAAAAAATATAAAATTAACTATAATAAAAAAAATTTCAAGCGAAAATCTTTTTTGTTAATAGTTTTTTTTTCTTTCTAAAACTAAATACCGAAAATGAAAGAAAAGCCAAGTGACCAGGCCAAAAGATCTGATAAATTTCAACAATTCACAGATGATGATCAAGAAAAACAATCTAAAATCCATGATTGGAAGCCCTATGAATATGCCAATATAGAACAACCAATATGTTGTACATGTTGCAATAGTTGTTATTTCAAATACAGATGGGAATCCCTGAAATTTCTTCAAAATCATTATGTATTTTCAAATTATTCTGTTGGATTTTGCATAGTTTTTTTGGCATTATTGCTGGTGTCTTGTATTTTTATTTATGAAACATATGGTAGCTCTCATGGTTCTTCATCATTGCCTACTTATTTCCTGATATTGACCTTTCTTATCCCAACAAGAAATTCAATATGGTTATTTTTAACAGGAATTTCATTTGAAAATTTTCTGTATTGGCATAAATATATCGCAGTATTGTGTATCATTACTGGAATTTTCCATGGTTTTAGCAAAACAAATCTCTCAGGATTTGTTTTAATTGGCTTGATGATAATAATGTTGCCTCTATCAATAGCTTGTTTTCGCAATCGATATTTCGAGATTTTCTTCAGAAGTCATTGGATTCTTGCATTTTTAATAATAATAGCTTCAATATGGCATCAAGTTACGTTATATCCTCTTCTTTTATGGATTATTGATCTTATTATACGAGCATATATAGTGAAAAAAAATCAGAAAAACATGAAAAATCTCAAAATAATCCAAATTTCCCCCAATTGCTTAAAACTAAGTTTATATAATGAAAACTTAAAATATAAGCCAGGACAATATTTTTTTGTTTGCTTCCCTAAAATTTCGATTTTAGAATGGCATCCAATAAATATTTCCTCTTCTCCATTTGAAAAAAATGTGATTTTATATATAAAAGTTTTGGGCGATTGGACACAAGAACTATATGAAATCGCAAAAAAGGAACAAAATCTTAGCATTTGGCTCGAGGGACCATATGGCAATTGTTCGTTGAATTTAGACAGTGATGATGAATATCAGATTTTTCTATTGATTTCGGGTGGGATTGGTGTGACAAGATTAAACAGTTTATGTAATAGTTTAAAAGATGAATATAACAAGGGAAGAAATTTAAAGAAAATTATTATGGTTTGGAGTGTTAGAGAAAAAGAAATTTATGAAAGTTTTTTGGAAAACAATGAAGAAATTTTGAAAAAGTCTGTGCAGAAAAATGAAAATATTGTTGAAAATTATTATCATTTTACAGGAAAGGTGGAAGAATTAAGAAAAAGCGAATTTTTTGAATTGAAAACTGGGAGACCAAATTTGGAAGATTATTTTATAATGGCCAAAGATTATGCAAATCAGTTTCAAAAAAAAAAAATTGCTGTTCTAAGCGCAGGACCTGTGAAAATGATGGAGGAAACTTTGAATCTTGCAAAAAAATGGTCAAAGGAAGGAGTTAGTTTTGATTCTCATCAGGAATTGTTAGAGTTCTAAAAACTTCTTACCAAAGTGAAATTTTTTTTTTTTTAATTATTTTGAAAAAAAATAAAAAATTTCTGAATAAATGAATGCAAATAAATAAATTTAATTTTTTTTTCTATTGTTCTTATTTAAGTTTTAATTCATCTGTTTTAACTTTGTCCCTTTTTTGAAAAGTGCAATGTTTTTAGATTTCGATTTGGCAGTTTCCTTCTTATTCTTGATTTTTTTCAACTTTTTCATTTGGGTGAAAGATTGACAAGCCAAATTTGTTAAAGCATAAACGAAAAAAATTAAATTCAAAAATATTGTCATAACCGCTAAAAATATCTCAAATTCATCATGCTTATTATTCGAGTTCAGAATAAATGATGCAAATGCAGAAAAAACACAGGTTATCAAAGAGAGAATTTCAAGAAAATTTGCTTTTCTATGGGAATATGGTAAAGATTTCAACGTAATTAATAAAAAAAATAAGAGAACGACTAAAATCAGTATCCAAGTCTGTTCTTCTTGAAGAGATTCCTTAAGAGCTGAAATCAAACAAAGCAGGAATTTCCTTGCCAAAATGATACTTTCCCAATAGCGATAATTATGGTTAAATCCTTTATAAAAAAAAGAAAATGATTTATTTTGATCGATTTTTTCTGGATTTTGAATTTCCATCACTTAAAAATAAGGGAAATCCTATTCCCCAAACCAATAAACCTGGAAAAGCAACTATGAATATAAAGCCAATATGTGTTTTTGTCCAACACACTAACTCAAGATTGACTTTTAAAAACTTTATGTGGGAATTTGGATCAAGCTTCATACAATCAAACATTTCAAAAGAAGACTTGATAATTAATGGGTAAAACATAAAAATTGAAAGAACCGAAAACATTAATAATTTCGATAGAAAATATGATCTCTTTGTGTTTTTTTTTAATTTTTTGATTCTCTGAAAAAATAATGAATAACTGATCCAAAGAGTAAATGAAAGCATTGAAAAAAATACTGGAAGAATACTGTTAAAGATGATTTTCATCATTCCAGCAGAGCCATTGTTTATGAATAAATGTTGAAACAAACAATCATTATTTAAAACTTGATCATTGGTAAATGACATATAATCCGTGACAGTAAATAATTTTGTGAAATCAAAAAAAGGTAAATTCACGCCATTTAAAAGTATTATATTGATTTGTTGAGAATGATTTATGATAATCTTGCTAAAAACACCAATCTGAGAATACTCATTTTTTTCAACATTATGCTTTTCAGCAAAATGACTAGTTAAAAACACATAAATGCACATCAAAGTGATGTATCCAACAAGTCTACAAATTACTAAAGTTTGTAACGATGCACAGACTTTACAAGGTTCAAATTTATCATATTTTCCATAAAATTCTATGCAATCCGAACACAATAGCCCAGTATTTCCAATTTCACAAGCTCCGTGAATATTTATATTCTCCATACAATCAGAATCACAATAGGTCCGATTTTTATTTCCCAAACAAGCTTCGGCACTCAAACAAGCGACAACGTTAGTTGAAGTATTTGAATTTCGATAATAACCCTGAAGTGGGGTGATTTGTTTTCCTCCTGGACATTCAGAAAAAGGTGGGCATTTATGACATTTATGATATTTTGGCTCAAGAGTCATAGGATCTTGAAATGAATAAGTGTTTGAAGGACATTTAACACAAGAATGATCATTCAAAATAATTTCTCCAATTTGGCATTCACGAGCTCTAAAAATAATTTCCTGATAAAATTCTTGATAAAGTATCTCCTTGGAAATACCTTGAAAAATTCCTGAAATTGATAATATAAATGAGGTATTTGGCTTGTATTTTAATAAAAGATGTTCAAAAGTCACTTTTCCTTTTATCGATCTATTGAATCCATTTTCAATGGCGAATGAAGAATTCATATCTTTATTTTTAATGAAAATAACTGATTGATTATCAAAAACTAGAGTTTGATTAAAATTATCTTGAAGAATAAATTCCAATCGAAACGGGATTCCTGAACAAAATAAAATAGTGAAATTATCTTCCTTTTTCTCTAAATAAGTTTTTTCAAATTCTTCTGATAGAGTCTTTGAAAGTTTTATTTGAATAGGCAGCGAAAAAAATTTATCAGAAAAATTCATCATATCTTTGTTCTTGATAAAAACAGAATTATTATCATATGTTATGGAATTTTGAGAAAAAACTGTTGATGCCAAAAATTCCGCTTTATTTTCTTGAAAGAATGAAGATCTTATCTCAATATGTGATGAACCTATGGATTTTGGTTTAAAATAAACACATGGTGCAACTCCTTCTAAAATATTAGTGTTCTTATTTGATAACAATGCAGTATTATTGAGAAACGAGCAATTTATTATTTTTACAATAATGTCTCCCTCTAAATAAATTGAACTTCCTTTTGAACCTTTATTATGAGCGAAAATTGATTCTATTATCAAGATTTCTGTTTTCTTTAATTCAACTTCATTTAAAATTTTGACAGCACTTTCAGTAAAATTCAAAAACGAAGTTTGAATTATCGATAGCTTCGCATTGTGCAAAACATAAATCCCTCGATTAGAGTTTTCTTTAATCATATTTATGAAAAAACTTTCATTAATAATCGAGTTTAAGTTTCCAGAATAAAAATTAGACAGTCCATCAAAAATTTCGAATTTAGATTTTTTGATGTATAATTGTGTAAAAAACCCTCCTTCATTTTCTGTAAAAATATCATTTGCGTCATAGTGATTTGAAATGGTGTTATTATGAAATATACAATTTGTAATCGTAATGAGAAAACTGTTGAAGAATTGCAAAACAAGTCCTTTATTATCTAAAAAATAGCAATCTGATGAAACAAAATTAGAGTTTGAAAAAAAAAGCAAACCCTTTTCTGTTGTTGTTGATCCTCCGAAAAAAAAAGTAAAATTCATTGTTATATTTGAACGGAAACTATTCATATATAAAACTTCATTATTTTGGCCGTTTAACTCAACTTGATCAAAAAATATGGATGATTTTAGAATGAGAAAAACACGAAATTTTGAATTATTGAGAAAGATTGCTTGTGAAATTCGGCACACAACATAATTGGCACTTATGATATCTGAAGTAGCATAATTATCAAAAATTTTAAGACCAATGGATGAAAATACAATATTTGAGAGATAAATAATATTTTTTGAAGAATGACTGTGAATTATTGTTAGATTTTGAAGGTTTATTGAAACAGTTATTAATCCAACAAAGGAAAGTGGATTGTTTCCGCTATTTTCAATTTTTATATTTTCTAAACTCATTTTACTGGAAGCAAAAAACAAAATGCAAGACCCATCAATAGCTGAAACATTAATGCAATTCAGATTTTTAATATTAATTTGCGAATCATCATCATCATTTTGTATTAAAATAACGCCTAAACCATTCAAAGAATTTGAATTAACAAGTGTTAAATTTTCCAAAGTAGATCTTGTAAATATTTTTAATAGAAAGACACCTCCATCAAAAGTCGAAAAACTATTTTGAATCAAACAATTATACAAATTAAAATTAATGGTGCCAATTACACTAAAGACACCTGCTTTGGCTGAACTGGAATTTTCAATTGAGAGATCATTTAATATAATTTGAGATCTGTCGTCGCAAACTAAAGTTCCTCCTTCAATGTGAGCTTTTGAATTTGATATTACAGCAGTAGAAAGCAGTAAAACACTTTTTATTATCAAAAAAACTCCTCCTTTTTTTCCAACTGTTGTATTTTCAGTAATTAAATTTTTTAGATTTAATAAACCTATATTTTTAATAAAAAATATAGCATTTTCTTCAGCATAAACATTCATCAATGTAATATTATCCACATTCAAAGAAAAAATATTTTGAACATATAAACCTCCACCTTCAAAAGCCTGTGAACCGTTAATATAAATATTTTTCAATAGACAATTTTCACTACCAACCAAAATTAAGGCACCACCTTGATTTTCAGTCCTACTTTGATAAAATTTACAATCTAAAATAGTTATGTCTTTGATACCGACAATTGAAAGTCCCCCCCCATTTACACATGTGCAATTATAAAAGGAATTATTTTTTATATAAACCCAAAAATTATTTTGTCCTCGACTAAATATGTAGGAAGTGGATGCTAAAAGACTAATGCCTCCATATTTGTTAGCAAATGTTTTTCGATTACATTTCAAATTATAGAATGTATTATTGATAAAAGTTGCGCTAATAAAATGATCCAATTGAATCCCTTTATATTCAAAAATAGTATTTTTTATTTCAAAAATTAAAATGCAATTTAGGAACTCAAAAATGCCACCATGAGGAGCAGCACTTATAAAACCTGCCAACATCTCTATTTTATCAGTTATCATCATGATGGTATTGTTAAAATGAGTATAAACAACGGACCATAAACAAAATATATCATTATCAGTATATGTGAAATACAATTCCTTTTTTGTAATTATTCCATTATCTTTAAAAAAGCAATCTCTAACGACCAAATGGCAATATTCATCAAATTCAAATAAATATTGAAATCTGTTATAATTGAGGAAATAATTATCGATAAAATGGGTTTTATAAAAAGTGCAATCTCCTACTTGCATTTGAATCATTCCTCCTGAATTTAGTTGGATAAAATCATTTGCTGCAATGTAAACATTAGTTAAAAGGAATAATATATTTGGAATGGATAAATCTCTATAGAAACTTATAGCAACAGTGTTATTATAAATCTCTGAATAATTAGTAATCACGCTCTTGCATGTGGTATCCTTTTCCCATATGTAATAAAAATAACTATTTCTTAAAACGATTCTTTCATTAAGATTTAAATTAGATTCAACCAGATAAAAAAATGCGTATGTGTTTATATATTCCAAAATCGAACTATATAGAATGAAATGATGACCTTTCAAAAGCACAAAAAAGTAAATTGATCCTTGAATTTTGGAAAAGAATGAGTTTTCTATGATAACTCCATTCAGGCCTGAAAAAGTTATCAAATTATCTTTAAATGTAAGCTCTGAAAATGTAGTGTTTCCTATAAAGAGATCTTGTTTTTCTTGTTGAATTAGACTATTGAATTGTCCTTTAATGAAAAAAGAATTGTTGATTGACAGAAAACTATTTCTTATTTGAAAACAATTTGTTGAAGAATCGAGTTTGAAATTTGTAAAATTTATTGAATAAAGCAAAACTGATTTTAAATTTTCTAAAATAAAGATCTGAATTCCAACACTTTCATAAGTTGAAAAGGTTAAATTCTTGATTGTTAAATTTTGACTAGTTGTGGCTTTTAAAAAACTTGATTGATAGAGATTTCTGACAGAAAAATTTGTGATTTCAAAATAATTGCTAATTCCTTGATTTGAAGTTTTGAACAAAGCTGTAATATTGAGGATAGTATCAAATAAACTATTTTGGATAATGATGTTTCCTTGAAAATCAGATGCAATCAAAATATAAAGTTCAAAATCATTGATTAAAGGAAAAGGATTGTAGGCAACTGCCTTAATATTCCTTATCAGTATTGTTTCTATAAAACTCATAAAATAACTTTCAGGCAAAGACTCTCGAGAAAAGCTTAAATATAAAAGGTCAAATTCCACTTTTGAATAATAAATAAGACCTTGAGGAAATAATGTATTTTTTAATATAACAGAATCAAATATCAAAACCCCAGATAATGGAGCGAATGAGATCAATGATGAAAAACCGTCTGAATCCAACAAAAAGAAATTTAAAAATTGGCAATTTTTTATTGTTAAATTTGGTTGGATTCTTAGCAGATTATCTGCAATATATTCCAAGTTAAACATTCCATAATAATTTACTTTTTCCAATTTATTTATTGGATAATTTTTTATGAAACATTGACTTTTATTTGAAGAAGGTGCAGATGCATAATTTGTGCCAAAATCTGAATCTTGGCAGCATAATTCATTTGTTTTATAGCATATTTCATCATATGATCTCCAATTAATATCGTTTCCTAAAAATATGATATCATTTATTGAAAAATATGAACTGACAAAGAGATAAAATTTATTGGTTTTGATAAAAATTCTTGAAGTATCTGGGAAAATTGATGAAATTGTAATATTTACCAGTATTCGTCTAAAAATTTCTTCATATTCATTTTCAAAGTCTGAATACTTTATAAAATGATCTCCAGCTTCAAGAATAATATACAAAGAACTTGTTAAATATTTAAAGAGAATTCTGCTTTCGTTTTGTATGGCCTGGGCGAATGAAGTATAAACATGATCATAGCCAATTTGATTTTGAATTACGTGATTCAAAGAGTTTTGAATAAAAACTTTTCTAATAATATTTGTTGCATTTTTGGGAAGACATTGAGCCATAAGAGAGGAAGGTTCTATTGAAAATGAAAGAGACAGCTTTTCTTCATAAGTTTCATCGTAAAATGAAAAATTGCAGACTTTGCAAAAGAAATTATGGCATTGAAGAGAAGGAGAAATCAAAAATGAAAGAACAAAAATAAATAAAAAATACATTTTTTATTGGGAAAAGATTATATATTGAAATTAATTTTTGTCAAAAAATTCAAACAAACAAAAACAATCTATTCAAATTTTATTTAAAAATTATGTTTTTTAATTATAAATAAATCTTGGTTGTTTATTTTTTTATAATTTGAGAAAAATTTTTTTTTGTTTGTTTGCTGTTTTATCGAAATTATTTTTTTTCCAAGTAGAATAGTGAAATAGAACATAATCAATGCAATATATGTAGATCAGGCTTTGAAATTATTTTTTTGAACATTCTTTCATCATTCTAAAAGGACAGAAAATGAATAAGAATAGTAATATTTTATTTTGAAAATAATCTGAAAGAATATATTACTCAATTCTAAGAATGATGCAATTGTTTGATTTTTTTAAGTTCGGTATTGAAAACTATTTACCGTAAAACTACTTTAGTCAATATTTAAGTAACAAAAATAGTTATTTTTTTTTCATAATTTTTGATATAAAGAAATTTTTGAAAAAAACCCATAAAAATTCATTCTCAATTTTAGAGTGCTTTTCTTTTTTTTTAATTTTTTTCTGTCAAAATTCACACAAATAAAAAAATATTTTTCTCGAATAAATTAGATTTCTTCTTCATTCATTTCTATCAATTCCTTGACAATTTTCTCTTCCTCTCCTTCTTCTTTAGTCAAAGATTCATTGAAATATTTTTTCAAAATTTCATTTTTTCTTTTGGAAAGTTCGTTTTCTTTTTTATTTTCCAAGACTTCACTTTTCTTCACTTCTAAATTCTCTTCTTCCACTTCAATTTCAACTTCTTTTTTAAATTCATTTTCATTGAGTATTTGCATAAATTCTGATTGCTCAATTTCATTTAAATCCCTTCCTTTAAATTTTTTTTTTAGCATTTGACTATTACTTTCTATCCATTTATTTAATTCCTCTTGCTTGTATTTTTCTTCCCATGCCCTTTCTTCATCAACCATAAAATCATTTTCATTTTCTAAATTGCCATAATAATCATATGTTATAATTTTATACAAATCAACTCGATTCTTTGATGGAGCTTGTGGAACTTCCTTTTGAAACAATTCTCTAACTCCAGGCAAATCTTTGGCTGCTCCAAAATACTTATAGCCTCCAGAGCCTGGCAATTCTATACCTTGAGAATCTACAACTTTTGAATTCAATTTCCTATAATCAGCACCTCCAAGTTCTCTTATTCTTTCTTCCCAATGAAATTTTTCCCTTAATAATTTGTTGATTTCATCATTCAAATCTCTGATTCTATGTTCTCCTAAACCTGAAAAATATAAATTTAAAAACTTGATGATAAAAATTTATTACCAGCATTTTGAATTGTTGAGACTTTTTTGGAAATTTCTCTGATGATTTGTTGTCTAAATTAAACAATAAAACAAAATTTTCTTAATTTATTACCTCCATTTCTCACATTCATTTATTGAGTTCACCTCTTGAGATAAGGAAGGACGAGTCTCTGATGGCTTTGTGGTTAAGGATCTTTTCATCGACCACCATCTATTCAACATTGCTTGTGCTTTTTCTTCGTTTCTTGCCATTTTTTTACTTTAAATTTAAATGGATTTTCAATGAAAATAATATACTAAAAATTCTTAAAAAAGTTTTTTGTATTTTTTTTTAGGAAAAAAAACTTTTAAGAACTAAATTTTTTTATGGATATTAATTAGGAAAATTTTTTAAAAAAAGTTGATGAATA
>JFJP01037720.1_pt1 | contig 26671 bp, 21 predicted proteins | sample 431651 | NCBI WGS metagenome assembly JFJP01 (sample SAMN02602958, study PRJNA72255) | Microbial mat metagenome, whole genome shotgun sequencing project. | biome: fresh water; feature: sink hole; material: water; isolation source: purple microbial (photo- and chemosynthetic) mats found in...
ATTAACTATTCTTTGAAATCATTATCTATCGGCATTATCAGAGCAAAATAGTTGCGTGACGATTTGAATTTTTTATCTTGTCCGAAATCATAATTTTCGGACAATGAATACAGGAAAATATATTTTCGCACAAATGGTTGAGTTTTTACCTCAACGTGTTTTTGATGGTTTTGTAATAAAATATGCAGGCAACAAATATGTAAAACACTTTAGCTGTTGGAATCAGTTACTAGTGATGATATTTGGACAACTAACAAATCGTGATAGTCTTCGTGACTTGATTGTAGCTATAGATGCTCACAGTCAAAAAAGCTATCACTTAGGTTTTGGGAAAAACGTAACACGAAGCAATCTTTCCAAAGCAAACGAGAAACGAGACAGCAAGATATTTGAAGATTTTGCCTATTATCTAATTGATATTGCTCGTAAAAAAAGAGCGAATAATGACTTTGAAATACAAGGTAAAGTTTACGCATTTGATTCTTCAACGATAGATTTGTGTTTGAATGTATTTTGGTGGGCGAAATTCCGAAAAGCAAAAGCAGGAATTAAACTTCACACACTTTACGACATAACCACACAAATTCCGGCTTTCATTCATATTACGAATGCTACGGTGAACGATGTGAATGCAATGGATGTAATACCTTATGAATCTGGAGCCTATTATGTGTTTGATCGTGGGTATGTTGATTTCAAAAGGCTTTACAACATAACAAAGCATTCTGCTTATTTTGTTATTAGAGCTAAGAAAAATCTTCAATTCCAGTTTACTCAAATGAATCCAGTCAATGAGAGAAATGGAGTAATGAGTAATCAAATTGGCAAACTTACTGGATTTTATATATCACAATACTATCCGGATGAAATTAGAAAAGTTGTGTATTATGATAAAGAAACGAATAGAACTTTCGTTTACCTAACCAATAATATGGAACTAACTTCTGAACAAATAGCTTTGCTTTATAAGAATCGCTGGCAAGTAGAATTGTTCTTCAAATGGATCAAACAGCACTTGAAGATTAAGACCTTTTGGGGTACTTCTGAAAATGCTGTTAGAATACAAATATATTGTGCAGTCATATCATATTGCTTAGTTGCAATCATTGAAAGAGACCTTATGATTAACCGCTCAACATATGAAGTGTTACAAATATTTGGAATATCTCTATTGGATAAATCGCCAATGGGAGAACTCTTTTTTAATGCAGATAAAAATGATGTCAAAGAACTTTTGTCAGAACAACTGACTCTTAATTTGTTTTAGTGGACACTAATGATATTGGATAACTATTTGATAAATTATCCAAATCAGGATGCTGCATTGGCTTGCAAACGCGATGGTGCCTGGCGAAAATTTAATATTCACGAATATGTAGAATTGACCAATGCTATAAGTTCTGGGATGATTGAAATTGGTATAAAGCCAGGAGATAAAATTGGAATAGTAAGCGGAAATCGTCCTGAATGGAACATGATTGATTTTGCAATTATGCAAATTGGAGCCATTTCAATTCCAATTTATCCAACTATAAGTTTGGATGATTATCGTTATATTCTTAATCATGCCGAAATGAAAATGATTTTTATTGAAGGAAAAGAATTAAGGAATAAACTTCAACCAATTCTACCCGAAATTAAAACATTAAAATTCATTTATGCTTTCGACAATTTGGGGGCAGATTATAATTGTCTGGATGAACTTATAGATGCCGGAAAAGCAAAGCCTCAACCGGAATTGCTCGCTAAACTTAAAGATGCAGTCAATGAGAAGGATATGGCTACCATCATTTACACTTCAGGAACTACTGGCAATCCAAAAGGTGTAATGCTTTCGCACAGCAATATAGTGAACCAGCTTAAAAGTCTTGAACCTACTCCTGCGAAATGGAGTAAAACTGCTTTAAGTTTCCTACCTCTTTGTCATGCTTACGAAAGGGCTTTGGTTTATTTATATCAATATTTGGGTATGTCAGTTTATTATGCTGAAAATTTGGGCACAATAGCTGAAAACATAAAAGAGGTCAATCCCACAATGATGACTTGCGTGCCGCGTTTGCTTGAAAAAATATATGATAAACTTTTTTTGGCAGGCAAAAAATTATCATTTATTCAAAAAAACATTTATTATTGGGCTTTTCATTTAGCAACCAAATATCAATTAGAAGGTATGAGTTGGTTCTATAATTTGCAATATAAAATTGCAGATAAACTCATTTACTCTAAATGGAGACAAGCTATTGGAGGCAATTTTGATATTATTGTTTCAGGTGGTTCTGCAATTCAACCTCATATTGCTTCGTTTTTCTCTGCTCTCGGAATGCCTGTTTTTGAAGGTTATGGATTGAGTGAAACTTCACCAGTACTTGCTACAAGTAAACGTGGTAAAAATGGACGCAAATTTGGAACTGTTGGACCTCCGTTGCCGGGTGTTGAAGTGAAAATTGGTAATAATAACGAAATTATGTGTCGCGGCCATAATGTGATGATGGGTTATTACAAAGATTCAGAACTTACTGCACAGGTGATCGATGCTGATGGTTGGTTTCACTCTGGCGATACAGGTAAGTTTACACCTGAAGGTCAATTAATTATAACAGGCCGTTTAAAAAGCATTTTTAAAACCTCATTCGGAAAATATGTGAATCCACAAGCAATTGAATCCAGATTTACAGAATCACCATTTATTGAAAACATGATTGTATTGGGCGAAAACAAAAAATTTGCAGCAGCTTTAATTTCGCCCGATTTCGTTTATCTGAAATCGTGGTGTTTAAAACACAAAATAAATTACACATCCTCTGCTGAAATGATTGAAAATCCCCAGGTAGTAAAGCGCTATCAGGAAGAAGTGAAGAAGTATAATCATCTCTTTGGCGATTTTGAGCAAATTAAACGTTATCAGTTGGTTCCGGAGGAATGGACACAACCCGGAGGCTTTTTGTCACCAACCCTCAAAATTAAAAGGAATGTGATTGAAGCTTTTTATGCCGATAGAATTGAAAAAATATTTTCGTAAATTGGTTTCGGTAAACTGACTTGAAAAACACACACAAACAGCAGGCTAATAATTTGTTATCCTGCTTTTATGTTTTTTGGGGATGAAAATTTAGTGCAGAAATTGCAAATTCTAAAATTACAAGTAATTTTGCAGCGTGAAAAAAAGATACTTCATTTACTGTTCGTACAAAGGAACTGCATACCACGGATGGCAGTTGCAACCCAATGGAATTTCTGTGGACTGATACGGGAGTTCATGCCGAAATGATGGTTGCACACTTTGATTTTGAGGAATTACTACCTGATTTCATTCAGTTTTCAACAAAATTAAACAGCTTACTTCCCCGTGATATTGCTGTCACAAAAATCAGGGAAGTGCAATCGGATGCACATGCACGTTTCGATGCCATTTCTCGTAAATATGAATATCACGTGGTTACTGCCAAAAATGTTTTTAAAACAGAATTTGCTGCCCGTTTGAATGAAAACCTCAATTTCGGAGTAATGAATCAGGCTGCAGCTATTTTGAAAGAGTTCAAAGATTTTACAAGTTTCAGCAAATTGCATACCGATGTAAAAACTAACAATTGTATAATTACTCGTGCTGAATGGACTGAAAAAGTTGGAGAATGGGTTTTTACAATTGAAGCCGATCGTTTTCTGCGTAATATGGTTAGGGCTATAGTGGGGACTTTGTTTGAAGTGGGTAGGGAGAAAATGTCGATTGATGAATTCAGGAGAGTAATTGAAGCAAAAGACCGTTGTAAAGCTGGTGTATCGGTGCCCGCAAATGGCTTGTATATAGTCGATATTCGGTATCCTGAAGAAATATTTTGCAAATAATAGTCAAATAAAACCTTATTGCCTTGTTTGCTTAAATAAAATACCTCGTTAATCACTTCCCATTTGAGTTTTACAAACTGTCTTTAATCTTTATTCTTTAATCTTAATAATATGTGGCTGATTTTAGGATTCATTTCCGCTTTGTTATTGGGCTCGTACGATGTGAGCAAAAAAGTTTCGTTGCAAAACAATGCGGTAATTCCGGTGATGTTATGTTCTATTCTCATCTCTTGTTTAATTCTTACTCCATTTCTGCTTTTATCGCGTTTTTTTCCTTCACTTTTAGAAGATACTTTTTTTGTTCCGATAGTCGATTTCAGAACGCATTTGTTTTTGATGTTAAAAGCCGTAATTGTTTTGACATCATGGTTGTTCGGATATTTTGCAATAAAGCATTTGCCAATTACATTGGCTTCGCCTGTTAAAGCTACTCAACCCATTTGGGTAGTCATCGGGGGTGTATTAATTTTTGGCGAAAAATTAAATGCTTATCAAATAGCAGGTGTTTCCATCACTCTTTTCTCTTTTTTTCTATTTTCGTATGCCGGTAATAAAGAAGGATTTTCAATAAAAAACAATAAATGGGTTTGGTTTATAGTTCTGGCTACTCTTACAGGTGCTGTAAGTGGTTTATATGATAAATATTTGTTGCATCAGTTCAATCACATGACTGTGCTGGTTTATTATACTTATTATCAGGGTTTAATAATGTCCGTTATTACCATTTTATTGTGGTATCCGTCCCGAAAGCGCACCACTCCTTTTCAGTTTAGGTGGTCAATAGTACTGATTTCTGTCTTATTAGTAACCGCTGATTTTGCATATTTTTATGCCTTGACAATGCCTGAATCTATGATTTCAATTCTTTCAACTATACGTAGGTCAGGAGTTATAGTGCCATTTATTTATGGCGGACTTATATTGCACGATAAAAATATGAAACTTAAAATGGTAGATATGATTGGTGTATTATTAGGTATGTTGTTATTGTTTTTAGGTTCGAGATAGATAATTGGGTTGAGAAAATCAGATTCATTTTTTTTCTACAGATTTACACTGTGAATAGATATAGTATTTGTTATTTTTAATGTACCAATTACCACTTAATAAAAGAAAGATAATAACCAAATTATACAGGTTTATAAATGTGACATTATATTGTTCACTTTTCTTAAATCCATTTTCTTCAACAGTATTAATCCATTTCCTTTGAACAACTTCAAGATTTTCGCTATCAATACATCGAATTATATATGCTCCGTTTTCTACTTGCACAGACCATGAAAAATAAGTTCCAGCTTAGTCGTGATTCACAAATGAACATTAGTAAAACTCTGAGCATTTTATTAGTCACTCATTTAGGACGAGAACTCTTTTGATTTCATAACTACATCTTTCAAAATAAGGTGATTCGGATAGTTTTCGGATTAAAAATTAATAGTCTTGCCAAATTGATTAAACTGCAATAAATCAAATATATATGCTATTTATATCAAGATTGAAGAATAATTATTTGTAACCTGAAATTATTTTTATATGAAAATGTTTGATATTTGAATGAAAATTAGTACTTTTGCAAGCCCTAATAATATAGTTCAGAAATAAATAAAAATTTAAAGATATGAAAAGCGGAATTCACCCAGAAAACTATCGTACTGTCGTATTCAAAGATATGTCTAACGGCGATATATTTTTCTCACGTTCAACTGTAAACACCAAAGAAACTATTGAAATTGAAGGCGTTAGTTATCCTGTTGTGAAATTGGAAATTTCCAGTTCTTCACACCCTTTCTATACAGGAAAATCTAAGTTGGTGGATACTGCAGGTCGTGTAGATAAATTTATGACTCGTTATGCAAAGCGTAACGAAGTAAAAAAATAAAATAAGAACATAAAAAAAACGGCTGAATTCGATTGAGTTCAGCCGTTTTTTTTTCAATTACTTTCAGTAAGCGTAAAAAAAAGAGGATGTAATATAAAAGAAAAGCTAACAGTTTTCAAATACCTGTTAGCTTTTTCCGATTTGTTATTGAAGAAACTCTTCATGATTCTTTTAAAAAATACATGAACGAGCTTTTTAAATAGTTTATAATTGTTGTTTTAAAAGAAATCCAATTATTCTTCTTCTTTTTTCGAAGCTTCGTATTCCTTCAGCAATTTATCCTGAATATCCATTGGTACCAATTCGTAACTTGCAAACTTCATAGAAAATGAAGCTCTACCGCCCGAAAGCGAACTTAAAGTTGTTGAATAACTTCCTAATTCCTTCAAGGGAACCTTTGCAGTTAGTTTTTCAAATCCTTTTTCGCTGTGCATTCCCATGATAACTCCACGACGTCCCTGTAAGTCACTCATCACGTCACCCAAACGGTCGGAAGGTGCATTGACTATTACATCATAAATAGGTTCAAGTAGTTTAGGACCGGCTTCTTTAAACGCTTGTGAAAAAGCATTACGACCAGCCAAACGGAACGAAATTTCATTTGAATCAACTGGATGCATTTTTCCGTCATAAACAATTACGCGTACATCGCGGGCATACGAACCTGTAAGTGGTCCCTGCTCCATACGCTCCATAAGGCCTTTTAATATGGCGGGCAAAAAGCGTGCATCAATCGAACCACCGACAATACTGTTAACAAAAACTAATTTTCCTCCCCAATCTAAATTGTACTCCTGTGTATCGCGGTTACTTATTTTGTATTCCTGACCTCCAAAATGGAACATAGTAGGAGCAGGCATACCTTCATAAAAAGGTTCAATAATCATGTGAACTTCGCCAAACTGACCAGCTCCACCCGATTGTTTTTTATGACGATAGTCAGAACGGGCATTCTTTGTAATTGTTTCGCGGTATGGAATCTTTGGCTCTTTGTATTCGATAAGTATTTTATCGTTATGTTCAACTCTCCACTTTAATGTACGCAAGTGAAATTCTCCCTGCCCATAAAGTATGGTCTGTTTAAGTTCTTTCGATTGCTCAATAATCCAGGTCGGATCTTCTTCGTGCATACGAGTAAGCACTTCACTTAATTTCTCTTCATCGCTTTCCGAAACTGCCCTGATGGCTCTCCTGTATTTTGGTTCAGGGTATTTAATATCTTTGAAATCAAAATCGCAACCTTTCACATTCAAAGTGTTTCCTGTTCGGGTGTCTTTCAGTTTTACTGTTGCTCCAATATCTCCGGCTACTAATTCATCCACTTTTGTTCTGATTTGACCAGCTACAGCAAAAATTTGACTAATTCGTTCTTTCGAACCACGATCAATATTAATCATATCATCGCCTTCTTTCACTTTTCCGCTCATTACCTTGAAATAAGAAACTTCACCAATATGAGGTTCTACACTGGTTTTAAATATATAAATACTTGCAGGTCCTGTCGGATCAGGAGCTACTTCTTTTTCGTCTTTAGTTGTTGGTTTTTCTGTAACATTTACACTTGGAACCACGTTTCCTACAAATTCCATCAGTCGGCGTACGCACATATCTTTTCCAGCTGAAACACAAAATACAGGGAACATATCGCGTTTCAACAACCCCTTTCTGATACCTATCCGCATTTCATCTTCTGTGAGCGAACCTTGATCAAAGAATTTTTCCATTAATTCTTCATCGTTTTCTGCAGCTGCTTCAACAAGGATATTATGCAAATTTTGGGCTTTTTCCATCTCATCGGCAGGAATTTCCAACACTTCGGGTACGCCTCCTTCAGGTTTCCATCTGTAAAGCTTCATTTTCAAAACATCAACTACAGCATTGAATTGTAAACCCGGATTCACTGGATATTGAATTGAAACCACTTTACTTCCGAAGCTTTCTTTCAATTGTTCAAGAGTTTTATCGAAGTCAGATTTTTCGTGGTCAAGATGATTTGTAACAAAAATTACAGGTTTGTTGAATTGTTCTGTGTAACGGAAGTGATTTCCAGTTCCAACTTCGATACCTGAATTTGTGTTAATCAGGATGAGTGCTGTGTCGGTTACATTAAGTGAGGTTACTACACCGCCAATAAAGTCATCGGAACCTGGACAATCAATAAAATTTAGTTTTCTGTCGAGCCATTCTGTTTGAATAATTGTTGAAAAAACTGAGTAACCATATTCTTTTTCTACAGGGAAATAATCAGAAACTGTGTTTTGGGCTGCAATTGTCCCTCTACGTTTTATAACACCACTCTCGTATAGCATAGCTTCTACAAGAGTGGTTTTCCCAGAGCCAGAACTACCTAATAATGAGATGTTCTTGATTTCATTCGTTTGATATACTTTCATACCCTTTTAAATGTAAAATGATTAATACTAAATAAATAAGCGTGCTTTAATCCTTAATTAAAACGATTTGCAATGTAGGAAATATGCTTCGTAATTCGAGTAAAAAATATTATGTTTTAAAACAATGTTTTTCGACATATAATACACATTTGGTTTTTGTTTTTTTTGACTTCGCAGTTTATTTTAACGGGAGCAATCTATAAGCGCTTGTCAATTCTCAGGTGTTTTTTGAAATATAAACTATATCATGTGTTTTAAATAATACCAAAACAAAGTCTTTTTGGGGAATTAATAATACAGATATAAGACTATAAAAAGGTATTATCAATAAAAAAATAAAAATAATGTACTGAAAATTTGGCTAGTACCTACCTATTTTTGTTATTTTGCACACAATTTACAAAAAAGCATTTAAACTAACCAAACGAGTTATGTCGAAAAATCTTGTCATTGTCGAGTCTCCAGCAAAAGCAAAAACGATAGAAAAGTTCCTAGGAAACGATTATCAGGTTATGTCCAGTTACGGCCATATACGTGATCTTGCCGAAAAAGGTATAGGAATTGATTTTGAAAATAATTATAAACCGGATTATGTGGTTTCTTCTGATAAGAAAAAGCTAGTCACAGAACTTAAAAAGGCTGTTAAGGATACTAAAATAGTATGGCTTGCTTCTGATGAAGACCGCGAAGGTGAGGCAATTGCGTGGCATTTGGCAGAAGAATTGAAACTTAAAAAAGAGACAACACGTCGCATTGTTTTCCATGAAATAACCAAGGATGCCATTCTACATGCCATCGAAAATCCACGCGAAATTGATATTAATCTGGTAGATGCCCAACAGGCGCGCCGGGTACTCGATAGAATTGTGGGTTTTGAATTATCACCTGTCTTGTGGCGTAAGGTAAGACCTTCGTTATCGGCCGGAAGAGTACAGTCAGTTGCAGTTCGGTTAATAGTTGAACGTGAACGTGAAGTGAATCAATTCGTTGCCGAAGCAAGCTATAAAGTGACTGGATTGTTCAAATCAGTCGATTCAAAAGGAAATCCGGTTGAATTAAAAGCAGAACTTCCACAACGATTTGCTACAACAAATGAAGCTATGGCTTTTTTGGAGCATTGTAAAACTGCAGGATTCACAATTGATGATATTGTAACAAAACCAACTAAGAAATCGCCTGCACCACCATTTACTACCTCTACACTTCAACAGGAAGCTGCCCGTAAACTTGGTTTCTCGGTTTCGCAAACAATGCAAGTTGCTCAGCGGCTTTACGAATCAGGAAGAATTACTTATATGCGAACTGACTCTGTAAATCTTTCAACTTTAGCAATAAACACCACCAAAGCCGAAATCGTAAGTATGGCCGGTGATAAATATGTAAAAATACGTAAGTTTAAGAATACATCCAAAGGTGCTCAGGAAGCTCACGAAGCCATAAGACCAACTTATATGAATTCAAGAACAATAGAGGGAAGCTCTCAGGAGAAACGTCTGTATGAGCTAATTTGGAAACGGACTATTGCCTCGCAAATGGCTGATGCCGAACTTGAAAAAACATCTATTTATATCAATATTTCGGGTCTGAAGAATCAGTTTGTTGCTTCGGGAGAAGTAATTATATTTGATGGTTTTTTGAAAGTTTATCTTGAATCGACCGATGATGAAGTTGATGCAGAAAACGAATCAATTTTACCAACCATGAAAAGCGGCGAGAAGCTATCTGCAACTGAAATTTCGGCACAAGAAAGATTTACTCAGAAACCTGCACGTTACAGCGAAGCAAGCCTTGTTCGTAAACTCGAGGAACTAGGGATTGGTCGACCTTCAACTTATGCTCCAACCATTTCAACCATTCAGAACCGTTTATATGTCGAGAAGGGCGATCGACAACCCAATATAAGGGAATATAATTTTATTAAACTAAAGGGTGGTAAAATTACGGAAAGCATAAAAAAAGAAAATTTTGGAGCAGAGAAATCAAAACTTTTCCCAACTGATATTGGTATTGTAGTAAGTGATTTTTTGACTGAATATTTTCCAGATATTTTGAATTATAATTTTACTGCTGATGTAGAAAAGAAGTTTGATGATATAGCCGATGGAAAAATTAAATGGACAAAAGCCATTGATAATTTTTACAAAAAGTTTCATCCAGTGGTTGAGAACACTTTGAAAAACTCTGAACGACAAGTAGGAGAAAGAGTTCTGGGTACAGACCCAATAAGTGGCAGACAGCTATCTGTAAAAATTGGCCGATTTGGTCCGTTGGCACAGATTGGCACATCAGAGGAAGAAGAGAAACCTGTTTTTGCTTCGCTCCGCCGCGATCAGTCAATCGAAAGTATTACCCTCGAAGATGCCATTGAACTTTTCAAACTACCACGACAAATAGGTGATTTTGAAGAAAAAACAATGACAGTAGCCATTGGTCGTTTTGGACCATATATTCGACATGACAGTAGTTTTTATTCATTGGCAAAAACTGACGATCCAATGTCTCTCACAATGGAGCGTGCTGTTGAAATTATTGAAGCAAAACGTGAAGCAGAGAAGAATAAATTAATTTGCACGATAGGTGAAAATGCAGAATTTCAGGTAATTAATGGTAGGTTTGGTCCCTACTTTACTTTCGAAAAAGCAAACTATAAAATTCCCAAAGGAACAGACCCGGCAACCCTGACATTCGAAAAATGCACTGAGCTGGTAGCAAGTCAACCTGAAAGCGCAAAGGAAAAGAAAACTTTTAAACAAAATAAAAGTTCGGATAAAAAGAAAGCTTTTAAGCCAAAAACAAAAACAACTAAAGTTAAAAAGTAAAAACTCTTTATAAAAATAAGTAGTATGAAAAACCAAATGCTTTTATTTATAATAATATTTTTCAATTTGGCAGTCCTTGCTGAAAACACACTTAAATTGACTGAAGGAAAACCTGTTTTTGTATATTCGCTCCCTAAAACAGAATTTTGTTTCGAAATTGAAATCGAAAAAACTTTACAGAAACCAGGTCAGTTTAACCAATTTACGGAGCGTTATCTTGCAACAAATAAGGTGATAACCGAAGAAAAAACATTATACAGACTTAAAACAATTACCGTAAAACCGAATGCTATACCTGATCCAAAAAGAACCTATCAGATTGAATCAAAAGAAAATAATTTCATTACGGTGGACAATAGTGGATTGCTTTGTGGTGTAAATGTTGCTTCAGCGATTCAAAAACATGAAAAGCAGTATTTTGAATCAGAAAAAAAAGATGCTGATGTAAACTCCTTGTTGCCATTGACAGAAGAATTTTTAATGGCTGGCTCTACTGCAAAATTGGCCGAAGGAGCAGCAAAGCAAATTTACCGTATCCGCGAAAGCCGAATGACACTTCTGAGTGGAGATATGGATCATCTTCCTTCCGATGGAAAGGCATTCGAAAGTATGATTCAAGGACTCAATAAATCAGAGCAAGAATTAACTGAATTGTTTACTGGTAAGCAAATAGTCGAAATTCAGAAGCATAAAATTTATTTAGTTCCTGATTCAGCTTATACTAACCAGGTACTTTTTCGGTTGTCTGCACTTCGGGGGTTGGTTGATGCCGCTGATTTAGGAGGTTCGCCTTATTATATTACTTTTAAATCGGATAAAGTTAAAGTGATTCTTACAAATTCTAAATCAAAAACTGAAAATTCAACTCTTAATACAATACTTCCTGCAAATACAAAAGTAACAATATCAGATGGCGTTAAAACATATTACAGTGGAGCTTTTTTTATACCCCAATTTGGTGTAATTATTCCGGTTTCGGAACAGATATTAAATATTCCAAAAGTAAAAATCAAAATAGACAATCAGACCGGAAGGCTGTTGGAAGTAGAGAAGTAAAATTGAGTTATTGTGTTTTGTAAATAACTGATATTTTGATTATAGCCCTAACTGATTAAAAAAATATGTTAGGGTTTTTCTGCTTTGAAAGACTTTTTTTGTCTTAAAAACGTTTAGCTACCAATACTTTTAATCCCTCTGGTACCATTTTTATATGAATTACTCTACCTTCTTCATATGGTTCTCCGTCATAGTGAAAAGGGCCTTCTTCATCCCGTGTTAGTGTAACTTCATTGGTTCTCAATGTGGTCATAAATAAATCATTATCTATTGTTTTGGTAAATAATTGTAGCGCTAATGTAGGTATTGCAATAATCGGAAAACTACTCATTATCGAAATATCAATTTTACCATCTTGCACACTTGCCTGTGGTGCGATGTAAGCATTACTACCCCATTGGCCGGCGTTGGCAAATGTCATAACAAATGCTTTTGATTCCAAATCAATTCCATCGCCGGTTAAATGACAATTTTGGGGTTTGTAACTGAAATAACCTTTTATTGTTTTCTCTATATAAGCCATTATTCCTCGCGTCTTCCCTTTTGCAAATTCCATACTCACATAAGCATCAAAACCTGTTCCACAGGTGCAAAAAAACAGCTTGTCGTTTACAATGCCGTAGTCAATTAAAATAGATTCTGAAAAATTTAAATCTTTCACAGCTTTTGTTAAATTCATAGGAATATTCAAATGGCGGGCTAATCCATTGCCAGAGCCAATAGGAACAATTCCGAGTGAAACTTCAGAATGGATTAATTCACTTGCAATTTCGTTTACCGTACCATCACCTCCTACAGCCACTATGTAATCAAATCCGTATTCCTTATATCTGCGTGCAAGTGTGGTGCCATGTCCCTTATATTCAGTGAATAAAATTTCTGCATCGAAAATATTATGATCCAGTTCGTTCTTTATCAGTTCCGGAAGACCATTTTTTTTCATGGTTCCTGAATTCGGGTTGATTATAAAAGCAATTTTCTTTTTCATGTTTTTCATTAAGAATAATGATAGTAGCTAAAATGCTTGCGAAATTACATATAATTATTCATTTTAAAAACAGATTCATCCTTCTGTAACAATTTGTTCCTTTCATTTGTTGTATATTTGCAATTATAAACTATAAAAGTAAATGAGTTTTTCTAATCATGGCAGTAAGTATATATAAAACTGCACATTGAAATTTAAGAAATTCAAAAATACAAAAATAAGAAAACACAACATCCCTTCTATGTCAGAGGGTGAACCTGAAAAACCAATTAACAGTCATGTCAAAAAAAACAAAGTCAAGAAAATCGCCGAGTACCCGTATTCGTAAGTCTGAATTGGTTCAGAATATTATCAATATTTTCAATGAAAATCCGGAGAAAAATTACAATTATAAACAAATGTCACTGGCTTTGAACATCAGTTCAGAATCACAACGTGTGTTTGTTAACGAATTGTTGTACGAATTGCTGAATGAAGAATTTCTTATTGAAATCTCTCGTGGCAAGTTCAAAGTTAATTCACGTGGAGGATATTTAACAGGCATCATTGATCGTCAGGGTGTCAAAACTTTCCTGAATCCCGACGATGGTGGCGAAGCGGTATTTATTCCTGAGCGTAAAACCAATCACGCTTTTCTGAACGATAAGGTAAAAGTGTTTTTGTATGCCCGGCGTAAAGGTTTGATTCCCGAAGGTGAAGTTGTCGAAATAATAAAACGAGCAAAAGATACATTCGTTGGTATTCTTGAAGTATCCGAAAATTTTGCTTTTCTTATTTCGGACAATAAAGTTGTAACTAACGATATATTTATCCCAAAAAGCAAACTCAATGGAGGAAAAAATGGACAAAAAGCAGTTGTGAGACTTCTGGAGTGGGAGCCAAATATGAAAAATCCGGTCGGAGAAGTGATTGATGTTCTGGGCGAAAAAGGAGATAACAACACAGAAATGCACGCAATTCTGGCTGAATTTGGATTACCTTATAAATATCCTGCCAATGTAGAAGCTGCAGCCGAACTTATTGATGCGGGTATTACCCCTCAGGAGGTTGCCCAAAGAGTTGATTTACGAGGTGTACCAACCATTACAGTTGATCCGCGCGATGCAAAAGATTTCGATGATGCTTTGTCGATTCGAAAACTCCCCAACGGACTTTGGGAAGTAGGCGTACATATTGCCGATGTTACTCATTACGTTCGTCCTGACAGCATCATTGAAAAAGAAGCACAGTTACGTGCAACTTCAGTTTATTTGGTAGACCGCACCATTCCTATGTTACCTGAGCACTTATCCAATGGAATATGCTCTCTTCGACCTAATGAAGATAAGCTAACTTATTCGGTTCTTTTTCAAATGAATGATAAAGCCGAAGTCCTGAAATATGAAATTGCAAAAACGGTTACCCGCAGTATACGCCGTTTTACTTACGAAGAGGCACAAACAGTGATAGAAACGGGTGAGGGTGATTGCAGAGAAGAAATTGTAACTCTTGACCGGTTGGCTAAGATCCTTCGTGGAAAACGTTTCACGGCTGGTGCCATTGCATTTGACCGGGTTGAAGTAAGGTTTGAGATTGATGACAAAGGTAAACCTGTTTCTGTATTTTTTAAAGAACAGAAAGATGCCAATAAAATGATTGAAGAATTTATGTTGCTGGCCAATAAAACTGTGGCTTCACATATTGGTAAGCCCGGTAAAAGTTTAAAAGCAAAAACATTTGTTTATCGCATACACGATGTGCCAAATCCGGAAAAATTGCAGAATTTCTCTGTGTTTATAAAACGTTTTGGTTACAATCTAAAAACTTCCGGCAAAAGTACAGCAGTCTCAAGCGCATTAAATCATTTACTCGACGAAGTGCAAGGCAAAAAAGAACAAAACCTGATTGAGACACTTGCTGTACGTTCCATGGCAAAGGCAATTTATTCTACTGAAAATATTGGTCATTACGGACTTGCATTTGACTTTTATACACATTTTACCTCTCCAATCCGTCGTTATCCCGATATGATGGTGCATCGCTTACTCGAACGTTATGCTGTGGGTGGAAAATCGGCAAGTCAAACTGAATATGAAGAAAGCTGTAAGCATAGCAGCGATATGGAACAATTAGCTTCAAATGCTGAACGAGCTTCAATTAAGTACAAACAAGTAGAGTTTATGTCCGCTCATATCGGTCAGGTATTCGATGGCGTTATTTCGGGCGTTACCGAGTGGGGAATTTATGTTGAACTTACTGTCAATAAGTGCGAAGGAATGATCCCTATCCGTGATTTGGATGATGATTATTATATTTTCGATGTAAAAAATTATTGTCTCGTGGGTCGTAGATATAACCGTAAATATCAGTTGGGTGACGAGATTACTATAAAGGTTGCCAGGGCAAATTTAGATAAAAAGCAGTTAGATTTTGTACTTGTATAGAATTCATTATTCTGCTATCAATATGAAATACAATTATATAACAGGTTTGTTTTTTAAAACATAAACTTTTTTGGAAAAATTCATTGCAATACTCAAAAATAGCTTTATCTTTGCACTCGCAAAAACAAAGCAATGGCTGCGTAGCTCAACTGAATAGAGTACCACACTACGGATGTGGGGGTTACAGGTTTGAATCCTGTCGCGGTCACTAATTAAATACATTAACACAATTATCAATTTTACGATAGTTGTGTTTTTTTTTCTAACAACTTAGCAACTCTCAAATTGTATAGAACACCGATTTTGTTATAAGCAAAGGAGTGAGATCTGATAATAGTCAAAATATAGACTTTTATTTTGCGATTTAACATTGTTTGAGACACCAAAACTCCCCCTTAAACTTTACCATTCACGGAGTTTTGACGCAGAATAGTTGCTATTTTACTCTTTAGATACTAAAATCAACTTTAATGAGTCTAAATGAAAAATGAAGAAAATGTTTTTGTAAAATACATAGTTCAAAAAAACTTTGAAAACAGAAGTATTCACTTGTTAAAGTATTTTAAAGATAAAAAAACAACTGGATTTTGTGGTTTTCTGGCCTCTCAACCGGAAAATAGATTAAAATTGCAACAAAATACAGAAAAATGTATCAGATTTAGCAACTTTTTTTGTTGAAATATGTGAAATTAATTTCAATTGATTATATTTGCAAAGAATATTCTGTAAGTGCAGACCATTTATTATAAACTAACCAAAATTAAAAAGAAAATGAAAGACTTAGTAGCAAAAATTAAAGCTGATTTTGAAGCTTTTACAAAAGATGCAGAATTGCAAGTAGAAAAGGGTAACAAAGCTGCAGGTACACGTGCTCGTAAATGTTCACTGGACATGGAAAAATTATTGAAAGAGTTCAGAAAAGTATCAGTTGAAGAAGCAAAAAAATAAGTAATTCTTCAATTACATTTGAGCAAAGCTTTCCTTTCGGGAAAGCTTTTTTTATGTAATATGTTTTTTTAAACTAAAAAAGCATTAAGTATTTACCATTTAAACAAAGAAAGATAAACAGAACATTAAAGGTTTAGTAATGTGACATTGTATTATTCTCATTACTTAGAGATTTATTTTCCTTGGATGATACATGATTGATTAAAGTAGTGATAATTTTATAATTGGAGACATTTTGAACGTTAATTTATCTTGAGTGAATCATATACATGGACGAACTATTTATATTTTAATTCACTATTTAATAATAATTTAGAAGCAAAAAGGACTCAGAATTGATTCAAATTAGAAATTAATAGTTATTTTTGCAGCCTAATTTTGATTAAAACAATAGATCCGAATAAGTTATATGCTGACAAAAAAATGAATTTGACTTATTTGGATTTGATTAAAAACAATATTCTATAATAAAAAATGAAAAACAAGTATAAGGATTTAATTGAACAATCGTTTGAGTTTCCTAATGATGAATTCGATGTGGTTGAAAATGAACTTGAGTGGTTTGATGTACCTTTAATGGACATTATAAAACAATATGGAACACCATTGAGAATCTCTTATTTGCCCAAAATAGGGCAGAATATACAAAAGGCTAGGCGCATGTTTAACGTCGCAATGGCCAAAGTAGACTATTCCGGTGATTATCATTATTGCTATTGTACCAAAAGTTCGCATTTTTCTTTTGTAATGGAAGAGGTACTTAAATATGGTGTACATATTGAAACATCTTCTGCTTTTGATATAAACATAATTGAATCTTTAAATGAACAGGGCTTATTTAAGAAAGATACTTTTATAATATGTAACGGGTTTAAACGACCTCAATATGTTGAGAATATACAAAACTTAATCAAAGATGGTTATACCAATGTAATACCTATTCTTGATAATAAATTTGAACTTGATTTGTTACTTAAAGACTTTGATACGCCATTCGATGTTGGTATCCGGATAGCAGCGGAAGAAGAACCTAAGTTCGATTTTTATACTTCGAGGTTAGGTATCCGGTACAATGATATTATACCATATTACACCAAACACATAGCATCGAATCCAAAGGTTGGCTTGAAAATGTTGCATTTTTTTATCAATACAGGTGTAAAAGATACAGCATATTATTGGAATGAGTTGAATAAAGCTGTGAATTTATATTGTGAACTTAAGAAAAAAAGTCCCGAATTAGATAGTTTAAACATTGGTGGTGGTTTCCCTATTCAAACTCATTTAGATATGGCTTATGATTACGAGTATATCGCTGAAGAAATTGTAGCTCAGATAAAAACCGTGTGTGCTCAATATAGGGTGCCCGAGCCAAATATATTCACTGAATTTGGTTCATATACAGTAGGCGAAAGCGGTGCAATGCTTTATTCAATTGTGAACCAGAAAAAACAAAACGATCGTGAGTTGTGGAATATGATAGATAGTTCGTTTATGACAACTTTACCTGATACATGGGCAATTAATCAAAGATATGTGTTTTTAGCCATTAACAATTGGGATTCGGAATACGAACGAGTGAACTTGGGCGGTTTAACCTGCGATAGTGAGGATTTTTATAATGCTGAAGTACATTCTAACGCTATTTTTCTGCCCAAAATGCAAGAAGACAGAGAACAATATATAGGTTTTTTTCATACAGGTGCATATCAGGAGTCGTTAAGTGGTTTCGGAGGTATACAGCATTGTCTTATTCCAGCGCCAAAACTGGTTATCATAGACAAAGATGAAGATGGTGAGTATTATACAAAACTGTTTGCAAAAGAGCAGAGTTATAAATCGATGATGAAAATTCTGGGTTATTAAAAATACAAATTGATCCCTTCTTTTAAATTAGAAGGGCTTTTTTTAATGTTTTTGTAAAAATTTATATTTGGGTAAATAAAAAAATGGCTTAGGATGCTGAATATAAAGACTCCAGGACAAGCACAAATACTTCGTAATTAGCAAGTTGGTAGATAATCGTTAAACCATTGGATGCGAAATGTATTCTATTGAAAATATTTTTTTCTATAGCATATGATTATTGGAAACCAATGTAAAGAAAGTAAATTGAATAAAGAAAAATTCAGTACGTTTTACTTTCCTGTAATAATTCTTTTAATACCATTAAGTTTATTCAGCGCTTCAATAGGAGTGAGGTTATTTATATCCAAATTTTTTATTTCGTCGCGTATTTGCTCCAAAACCGGATCGTCTAGTTTAAAGAAACTAAGTTGTACACCTTCGCGATGTTCAGCAATCTCACCAATCGGTTTAGCAATTCCGGTCTGTCGGTTTTCGGTTTCCAGGTCTTTCAGAATTTGTTCAGAGCGTTTCACAATACTTTGTGGCATCCCGGCCATTTTAGCTACATGAATACCAAAACTATGTTCGCTCCCACCACGCACAAGTTTACGCATGAAAATTATTTTCTTATCGACTTCTTTGACCGAAACATTATAATTTTTTATCCGGTGAAAGGATTTTTCCATTTCGTTTAATTCATGATAATGCGTTGCAAAAAGAGTTTTTGCCCTGCTGCTACCATGTTCATGAATATATTCCACTATTGCCCAGGCAATAGAGATGCCATCATAAGTGCTTGTTCCACGACCGAGTTCATCAAATAATATCAAACTACGGTGCGAAAGGTTATTCAGGATGCTGGCTGCTTCATTCATTTCTACCATAAATGTCGATTCTCCGAGCGAAATATTGTCACTGGCTCCTACTCTTGTAAAAATTTTATCAACAATACCTATTTTTGCACTTTCAACCGGAACGAAACAGCCTATCTGAGACATAAGTGTTATCAGTGCAGTTTGTCGAAGCAAGGCTGACTTACCTGACATATTAGGTCCGGTTATAATGATAATTTGTTGTGTATCATTGTCTAAATAAACACTATTGGCAATATATGATTCACCTGCGGGCAGTTGCTTTTCAATCACAGGGTGTCTTCCCTGTTTGATATCAATTATTTCCGAATCGTTCACTTCGGGTCGAACGTACTTGTTTTCGGCTGACACTTTTGTAAATGACAAAAGACAATCCAAACGGGCTATTAGATTTGCATTGAGTTGAATAGCAGGTATATATTCCGAAAGACTTAAAACCAATTCGTTGAATAAACGTGTTTCAATAATTTCAATTTTTTCTTCAGCTCCCAGAATTTTCTCTTCATATATTTTCAGTTCCTGGGTGATGTACCTTTCGGCACTCACCAAAGTTTGTTTCCTGATCCATGTTTCGGGTACTTTATCTTTATGTGTGTTTCGTACTTCGATATAATATCCGAATACATTATTGAAACTAATTTTCAGACTTGGAATACCCGTGAGTTCACTTTCGCGTTCCTGAATCTGACGCAGGAAATCCTTCCCCGAAAAAGCAAGTTGACGTAATTCGTCTAAATCCTGATCAATTCCGGATTTAATGATATTTCCTTTGTTAACCAACGCTGGAGCATCGTTCTGAATTTCTCTTTCTATTTTTCCCGAAATTACAACACAGGTATTAATTTGGTCTGCTATTTTTTGTAGAGTAGGATTGTCAGCTGCCATACAAGCTGCTTTTATAGGTTCAATGGCATTAAGTGCTACTTTGAGTTGCACAACTTCGCGCGGGCTGATGCGGTTTACAGCCACCTTCGAAATGATTCTTTCGAGGTCGCCAATGAGTGTTATCTGTTGTTCGAGCAACAATTTGAGTTCTGGCTCTTTAAAAAGATATTCCACGACACTTAATCTGTCATTAATCGTTTTTACATCTTTCAAAGGAAAAGCAATCCATCGTTTCAGCAAGCGTGCTCCCATTGGACTTATCGTTTTATCCAAAACATCGAGCAATGTGCGTCCACCATCATTAATAGAGCCATAAAGTTCCAGATTTCTTACTGTAAACCTATCAAGCCACACATACCGATCCTCTTCAATACGCGCCAACTGGGTGATATTTCCGGTTTGCTGATGGTGTGTCATGTCTAAGTAATGCAAAATTGCACCGGCAGCCACCACTCCTTTTGAAAGGTCTTCAACGCCGAAACCCTTTAAATTTTTTGTTTCAAATTGTTTTAACAATCTTTCCACAGCAGTATCAGGGGTATAAGCCCAATCTTCGAGCGCATAAGTATAAAATCGTGTCCCAAATTGAGCTTCAAATTCTTTGCGTTTACTACGATCGAAAAGGACTTCTTTTGGTGAAAAGCTGTTCAATAATTTATCGGCATATTCAGCTGTGCCTTCGGCAACCAAAAATTCACCTGTGGATATATCTAGAAAAGCAACACCGACAATTTGTTTACCTAAATAAACACTGGCCAGAAAGTTATTCTCTTTATGATTGAGTGTTGTATCGCTGTATGAAACGCCCGGGGTAACCAGTTCTGTTACTCCGCGTTTTACTAATTTTTTGGTGAGTTTAGGGTCTTCAAGCTGATCGCAGATAGCTACACGCATACCCGCCCTTACAAGTTTGGGTAGATATGTATCTAAAGCATGATGCGGAAATCCTGCTAATTCCACACTTTTAGCTGAACCGTTGGCTCTACGTGTAAGTGTAATGCCCAAAATATCGGCAGCAACTATGGCATCCGAAGAAAATGTTTCATAGAAATCGCCACAACGAAAAAGTAATATTGCATCGGGATGTTTGGCTTTTATCTCGAAATATTGCTTCATCAAAGGAGTTTCTACTATATCGTTTGTCATAAAATGATGTTTGAGAGTTTTGAGAGTTTGATGTTTGAAAAGTTTGATGTTTGAAAAGTTTGATGTTTGAAAAGTTTGACGTTTGAACGGTTTGACGTTTGAACGGTTTGATGTTTGAAAAGTTTGACGTTTGAACGGTTTGATGTTTGAAAGGTTTGATGTTTGAAAGGTTTGATGTTCTGGTTTTTATACGTTAGATGTTTGACGTTTGATTTATTGAATAACTTTCAAACCCTTCAAACCCTTTCAAACTCTACAAACCCTTCAAACCCTTTCAAACTCTACAAACCTTTCAAACCCTTCAAACTCTTCAATCAAACATTCCATCAATGGCTTTCGTCATGATTGACCATTCATATTTTTGTTTTTCAATTTTAATATTTTCAATAAATTTCTCAGACTGATTATTGGTATAGAAATCAACCAATGCATCTGCTATTTGAGTAGGATTTACATCTACCACATATCCAACTTTTCCGTTTGGAATAGTCTCAGCCAAACCACCTACGTCTGTTACTAACATTGGCTTTTCGAAATGGTATGCAATTTGGCTAACACCGCTCTGAGTTGCAGATCTATAGGGTTGAGCTACCATGTCTGCTATGCTGAAATAGGTTCGTACTTCGTGCTCGGGAATGAATTTGGTGCGAAGTATGACGATATTATCAAGTTTAAGTTTTGAAATTTGCCGTAGATAAGGTTCAGGATTTTCGTAAAATTCTCCGGCGACAATCAATTTTACCGGAAACTGTCGTAATCTTTTATCTGCAAAAGCTTCAATGAGTAAATCCAGACCTTTGTAATGACGGATAAATCCAAAAAACAAAATATAAGAAAAGTTTTCGTGCAAACCCAGTTTCAAAGCAGCCAGATTTTTTGGCAATTGCTCTCCAAAATGATCATATATCGGATGAGGCGAAACCACTTTCGGTTTCATCAAATTGTCGAACTTATTTATATCAGATACTACAGAATCAGTCATTGCCACAAAACCATCCATCGCATTCACAAAGTATTTGGGAAACAACTTGTCAAGTATGGTTGGTTCATGTGGTATCATATTGTGAATCATTGCAATCATTTTCGTTTTCGAATTGCGGGCATTTCTGGCAATTGTTCCAAAACAGGGTGCGAAAAATGCCATCCAATAACAAAAAATAATTTTATCGGGTGATTTTCTTTTAATTTCACGACCAGTTTTGATCCACGTCAATGGATTAACCGAACTTATTGTCCGGTTTATTTTTAAATCAGCAGGAACAGGCTCTGTCGAAAACTGTGATTTCCCGGGGAAAAGAAATGATGGATATTGTAATGAAAAAGTATAAATTTCCACATCATTTCCTTGCTTCATGTATTCACGTGCTAATCTTTCATTATATGCTGCCAGGCCTCCCCTGAAAGGGTAAGTGGTGCCTACAATAATTATTTTCATATATAATTAGTTGCTATTTTGATTTTTTATTTCACAAAAAATGCTCATTCAACCCCTTTTGTTTAATAAAGTTTACAAATGTACAAAAAAAACAGTTCAATAAAAAGGAATAAAAAAAAGTCGGAATCAGTTTTTTTACAATTAAAAACAAAATATTATTGCAAATAATTTTTATACTTAGTAAAAATTCATTTAATTTGTAGTCTGAAAATAAAATACATAAAAATAGTTCGCAATGAAAAACTTTTTGAAATATTTAGGATCATTAATCGTACTGATTGGAGTTGTGCCCTTATTAATTTATCATTTCGGGAACACTCAGTCTAATATCTTTTTAATTTTATCGGGAGTTATCATGTTGATAGGAGCCATATCACATGTTTTTCTTAATAAAAAGTAAACAAAAACAGCCTAGAAGAAATTTTTAAAAAAGCCGGGAGTAATTTTCCGGCTTTTTTTTTGTTCCTTCTTATTGAAAACTACAAAAAACATCCATCAAGTTTCAGTAACTTTTTAGGCTTCTCATAAATCCAATCGTTAATTTTATAAGATAACCAGGCACTGCCAGCGCCAAGTAAGGCGCCTGCCAGCACATCCGTTGGATAATGTACGCCAAGATTCATCCGAGAATATCCTACTGAAGATGCCCATAAATAACCCGGTACAATAACATACCATTTGGGATATTGCAAACTAAGTGCAGTGGCAGTGGCGAAAGCGTATGAAGTATGGCCAGAAGGAAATGAATTTGAATGAATATCTTCGTAAGCAGTTATGTGTTGAGGATAGGTAATAAAAGGTCTTGGTCTGCCTACAACATTTTTTATGCCATATGTAGCACCAACACTTATCCCAATACTTATACCAACACATAAAGCGCTTTTCAGCAAGTCTTCATCTTTTTCGATTACTGCTGCTATGCCCAGTGCCAGGGGAACAGAAACTCCCACAATCATTGTCGAATTTGAAATGAATTTAGAGGTTTCTATTGTTCCCGAAATATTATTTAAGGTATTCAATATCTCAATATCTGCATTTTGTGCCGAAACTTTCAGGCTAATAGTTAGAAAAACACCACAAAGCAGAATAAAAGTCGTAAATTTGCACATATTTTTTTGATGTCAAAGATACTTTTTTTTTGAGAAATGACAAAAGTAGCGATATTACAGACTGCTCAAGGGTTTTTAAATATCATCTTTAATTGAAAAAATATTTTGTTTAAAGCAAATAACTAAAAGTCGCTTATTAATGTACAAAATTGCAATTCTCGGACCTGAATCTACAGGTAAAACTGAACTTGCAGAATCGTTGAGTGCGTATTATAATTCGATATGGGTTCCTGAGTATGCCCGTGAGTATGTGGAGAACCTGACTGAAAAGTACTCTTACACTGATGTTTGTAATATTGCCATCAAGCAAATTGAACTTGAAATGCAATTTGAAAATACCAGCAATGACGCCAAATTTGTTTTTTTTGATACTGACTTAATTATTACAAAAGTTTGGTTTGATTTCTGTTATCAAAAGGTTCCTGACTTTGTTACAAATCGTTTGAAGAAAGGGTTTTTCGATTTATATTTGCTTTGCGAACCAGATTTACCATGGCAGCCCGATTCCGTTCGTGAACATGGTGACGACAGAACATTTTTTTTCGATTGGTACAAAAAAGAGATAGAACTATCCGGTGTACCTTGTGTTATAGTAAACGGAACCGGAAGCCAACGAACTGAAAATGCAATCAAATCCATTAATCAGTTCTTTTATAATGAGTAAAAACATCAAAACACATAATTATGAATGAAGAAATATTAAGCACTGTCGATAAGCTTGCTGATATAGAAAGCTTTAAAAACATATGTCATCTTCAAAATCTGAATAATCCAAATCCATCAGTTGAAGTGCTGAATGAAATAGTTCAATTGACACGCGCCATTCTTTTCCCCGGATATTTTGGTGATGCAGATGTAAATTCACGAACAATGTTATTTCATATTGGTGTAAATGTAGACAGACTTTTACTACTTTTGTCCTCACAGATCAAAGCGGGTTTATGTTTTGATGTTCAAACAGAAAACAATGTTTGTCGTCAGTTTGAAGTTACTTCTCGCGAGAAAGCGGCAACATTTATCAATCAATTACCTGCTATTCGTGAAAAACTACATACCGATGTTATTGCTGCTTACAACGGCGATCCGGCTGCCAAAAGTTATGGCGAAGTTATATTTTGCTATCCAAGCATCCGTGCTATATGTAATTACCGTATCGCCAATGCATTATTAAAATTAGATGTGCCACTTATACCCCGTATTTTCACCGAAATGGCTCATTCTGAAACCGGTATCGATATACATCCCGGTGCTACAATCGGAAAATTCTTCACAATAGATCACGGCACCGGCGTAGTTATTGGCGAAACCGCTATTATAGGCGACAATGTAAAAATGTATCAGGGAGTAACATTGGGTGCTAAAAGTTTTCCACTCGACAAAGATGGAAATCCTATAAAAGGCATTCAACGCCATCCACAAATTGGCAATAATGTGATTATTTATTCTAATTCAACAATTCTAGGTAAGATAAAAGTGGGCGATGGGGCTGTAATTGGCGGTAATCTTTGGGTAGATTCAGACGTTCCGGCAGGAGCTAAATTAGTACAGAAGAAATAAAGTTGTTTCACGTTCCTTATTGCTATTAGGATACAAAACACGAAACGTGAAACTCAAAACATGAAATAAAATAATATATGGAATTTGAAATGATCGCTAAAACCTTTAGGGGTTTGGAAGAAGTTCTTGCTACAGAATTGGTTAGTTTAGGGGCTAACAATATTGAACTTCAACGACGTGCTGTAAGTTTTACGGGCGATAAACATCTGTTGTATAAAGCCAATTTTCAATTGAGAACTGCCTCCCGAATTTTAAAACCAATTTTACACTTTAGAGCTTCGAATGCTGATGAGGTTTACGAACACGTTAAAAAAATTAAATGGAGTGATTATATGGATGTTGATACAACATTCTCTATAGATTCAACTGTGTTTTCAGAAGAATTTACCCATTCGAAATTTGTAACCTACAGGGTAAAAGATGCGATTGTTGATTGGTTTACCGAACGATTCGACAAGCGTCCATCAGTAAGACTTGATAATCCCCGTTTAATGCTGAATATTCATATTTCACAAAGGCATTGTACTCTCTCTCTCGACAGTTCCGGCGATTCGCTCCATAAACGTGGTTATCGTATTTCGCAAAATGAAGCTCCTGTTAACGAAGCAATGGCTGCCGGTATGTTGTTACTGGCAGGATGGAATGGAAAAACAAATTTTGTTGACCCCATGTGTGGCTCGGGCACTTTACTAATCGAAGCAGCCCTGATAGCATTAAATATTTCACCCGGACTTTATAGACCATCTTTTGGCTTTGAAAAATGGAACGATTACGATCAGGAATTATTTGACCAGGTTTATAACGATGATTCGAACGAACGTCCGTTTGAGTTCAAAATATACGGTTCCGATATTTCAGCCCGTGCAATAAAAATAGCAGAGCAAAATGTAAAGAGTGCCGGATTAAGTAAATATATAGAATTACAGGTGAAAGGAGTAAAAGATTTGGAAGCTCCTGAAGGTAAATCTCTTATTGTAACAAATCCACCCTATGGCGAACGCATCACTTCGCCTGATATTTTTGATGTTTATACATCGTTAGGTACAACTATGAAACACCGTTTTGAGGGTTGCACCTTCTGGGTGATAAGTTCGCACGAAGAATGTTTAGATAAAATTGGAATGAAACCTTCCAAAAAAATCAATTTGCTCAATGGAGCGCTTGAATGTTCGTATAATAAATATGAAGTTTTTGGAGGCAAGCGAAAAGATTTTGTAATCAAAAAGATTGGAGTGTAGTATTTGGTTACAATAGATACAAAGTAAATTATTATATTAACATCTTCTTTTTTAAGTTGTTATTTGATTGATTTTTAATTTTTTAATTTTAAATCAACAAATTGTTTGTCATTCTAAAAAATAATCTTACTTTTGTCCCCGCAATTGCCCAGATGGCGGAATTGGTAGACGCGCTGGTCTCAAACACCAGTGGATTCACTTCCATGCCGGTTCGATCCCGGCTCTGGGT
>JFJP01001819.1_pt1 | contig 26669 bp, 26 predicted proteins | sample 431651 | NCBI WGS metagenome assembly JFJP01 (sample SAMN02602958, study PRJNA72255) | Microbial mat metagenome, whole genome shotgun sequencing project. | biome: fresh water; feature: sink hole; material: water; isolation source: purple microbial (photo- and chemosynthetic) mats found in...
GTCCGAACAGGACGCTCGGCAGCATCACCCTGAAGCCGAGATTAGACCTTGTGGCTTAGCCCCTACTTTTTAACTTTGCTTAAAAATGAGGAGATTAACATAGTGTTGTAAAACTGATTTTTTTGTATTGAGTACTTGATTTATGCCGACCAGATTCAAATCAAGATAGCGCAAGGCGCCAAGCCTGGCGAAGGCGGGCAGCTGCCTGAAACACAGGGTATCTGAGTACATTGCCAAACTGCGTTTCTCGGTGCCTGGTGTCGGCCTGATTTCGCCGCCGCACCATAATATTTATTCAATCGAAGATCTGGAACAACTGATCCACGACATGCAGAACGTCAATACACGCGCCTCGATTTCAGTCAAGCTGGTGTCGGAAGTTGGCGTTGGCACGGTGGCTGCTGGTGTGGCAAAAGCCAAGTCGAATCACGCTGTCATCGCCGGCCATGACGGAGGCACCGGTGCCTCACCGCTGTCATCGATCAAACATGCCGATTCGCCTTGGAAGCTAGGGCTGACTGAGACGCAGCAAACGCTGGTTTTGAACGGCTTACGCAACCGTATCTGGGCGCGAGCCGACAGCCAGATGAAGACCGGTAGCGATGTCGTCATTTTTACGAAAAGTTACTAACTATTAATAGACATCGTAATAATTGGTATATTTAGTCACTAAACAAAAGTTACCCTGCTTTCTACCAATATAATGTGCAATACGCTATACGATATACTTAGCAGTATCGTCGGTCCTATGAAGAAATAAATAGGGAGTTTCTTCATGGAGGAACTGCTCAAAAACAGTATAAAATACGCTAAATTGTAATTTAGCCAATAAAATAGGAAGGTGTACTCGATAATAGCTCGGTATGTATTACGTAATCACTCTCAATATATAAACCAAGATAACGGAATTAATTGATTATGACTATCAACACTACCCCAGATGCACCTACCAGCAACAAGCTCGACGAGCAGGTGACTTATGACCCGAATCATTTGCTTGACTCATTAATCGACAAGTTGCACTTGAAAAATGATGCTGCTCTGTCGCGCTCACTCGAGGTTGCACCTCCGGTCATCAGCAAAATCCGCCATCGACGCCTGCCGGTTGGCGCATCGTTGCTGATCCGTATGCACGAAGTAAGCGATCTGACGATTCCTGAACTGCGTGCCTTGATGGGTGATCGTCGCGAAAAGTTCCGTATTAGCGACAAGCATTTCAAGCCAAAAGTCAAGATCGAGGCTGAAAAACTGAAGTGATCAACTGCTCGGCTCGGCCACTTCTCTGCCTAAGATGGCATGCCCTTCGGAGCATGCCATCTTAGGCAGAGAAGTGGCCTGTTGACAAGTAGCGGTCGCCACGATCGCAGACGATAAACACAATCGTCGTATTTTCAAGCTATTGAGGAATTCTTAGTACAACGTTACATGCCCCTGCCGCTGAAATTTCGCAGAAAATCTCCTCTTCGCTAGCAAGTCTTCGTGTCAATGATGCATATCTCTGCGTTCTATTCTTTCAGGTATTTGGAGACGCACATGATGGTATGATGGTGTGCCGGTGGTTCCCATTACGCTGAAAATGAGTAATGCGATATTCGGTGTCACACCAACTTTCAGATCTGGTCGTTTCATATTTCCCCAATAGATTATCGAGATTGGCAATTGGTCGAGAATTATGCCTTCGCCATCTTTCTGTATTTTTTCGGCCAGGTCGCGCGCATACTCCATGCCGCCAGTCTTGGGTGTCAGAATGATTTTAGCGCCGTAGACTGCCATGCTCTGGCGTCGTTCCTCCACTCAGATTTTCGGCATCAGCAGCACTATCTTGTGGCCGCGCATCGCCAATGCAATTCCTGTGCTACCGCTGGTGGCTTCGATCAGCGTATCGCAGGGCTTGGTCTGGCAGCGCATTTGAGCATGCTTAATCATAGACAATGCAGGCCGGTCCTTGATCGCACAAGTTGAGTTCTTTCCCTCCATTTTACCCATGAAATATTGTTCTTCTACGTGGCGTCGCTGCCGGAAATGCGCTTCAACTACACCGGAGGTGTATTGCCGATTGTGTCGTCAATAGTCAGATAAGACATAGTTTGATCAAACGTCTCGTGCAAGATGAGCATTTTAATATGAGACCTTGTTACGCGTATCGAAGCAGGAAAATCCTGACATAGGACTCTTCTGCAGGCATCACAAGTTTCTGCACTGCGATAAATAATACATACAAAATGCTGCGGCTTGGAGGCCATGGTATGGCGACAAGACCTCTGTCAGCTTACTTTAGCTTAACCGCTGGTTTGGATTGAGGGAAGTGAAGAGAGCCCATTACTCTTTGCAGTGCTTTTTACAGTATTCTTTTTATTCATCTCGGCACCGTCCTTTGGCTTGCCGTTGACCATCAAACCTACCTGCGATAATCGGAATACGCTTTTCTCGCCCCCCGCAATTCGATTTTCAAAATCGGCCCAATTCCTGAAATTACCACCTTTGCTGCGCTCGTCGATAATGCGCCTTGCTTTCCCGAGACCGATCTCCCTTGATATTGATCGGATCGGCAAGATCGTCTTTGTTCACATCGGCATGGGCCAACGTCAAACTCGCCGCCGCCGTCAATACACAAGATACCAGCAGTAATCGTGTAAGCATGTCAAATTTCTCACATTGAGATGATGACGATCAAGTATAGCCATCGGGACGAGAGATATTGCAATTCGAACCACAAATGAGAATCTGCTTAGCCGAGCAACTCCTCGCGGCTGACAGTCGCCGTACCCAGCTTGCCAACCACAATGCCGCCGGCACGATTAGCCAGAGCGACAGCATCGGCGATCGGCAATCCGGCACCAAGCATAATCGCCAACGTCGCAATCACAGTGTCGCCGGCACCGGAGACGTCATATACCTCGCGCGCCATGGTTGGAAAATGCGTAATCTGGTGCGCCGTGTACACGCTCATCCCCTCTTCCGAGCGGGTCAGCAGCAACACTTCCAGTTGCAGCGCCTCGCGCAGTTTTTGTGCCTTCTCGGTCAACTCGGCTTCACTTTTCCAGCTACCGACAATACGGATCATTTCCGATTTGTTCGGGGTCAGAACGGAGGCACCGACGTAGCGTGAAAAATCATCACCTTTCGGATCCACCAGAATACATTTACCCGCTTGCTTGGCGGCAGTGATCATGTCGGCGACATTCACCAGGCTGCCCTTGGTATAGTCGGACAGCACAATAACCTGGTATTCCGGGAGCAAGGTGTTGAAGCGAGTCAGCTTGTCACGCAATACAGCGTCGGTCGGCTCCTCTTCGAAATCGATGCGCAGTAATTGCTGCTGGCGGCCTATTACACGTAATTTGATGATGGTCGAGATGGATGGATCTCTGGCGAGAAAACTATTGACGCCAATTTCCTCCAGCATGCCATCCACGGTGTTGCCAGCCTCATCCTGGCCCACCACCCCCAGCAAGCCAGCTGCACCGCCCAGCGTGACGATGTTGCGGGCCACGTTGGCAGCGCCACCCAAGCGTTCTTCGCGCTTTTCTATCCGCACCACCGGCACCGGCGCTTCCGGCGAAATACGGCTGACATCGCCGAACCAGTAGCGGTCCAGCATGACATCGCCGACCACCAGGATCCTTACATTATCTAAGGATGCGGGAATCTTGAAGGATTGTGTATGCATCGTGTTCATGGTATTTACTCGCGCACCAGGACGGAACGGCCGATGCCGTAATACTCGAAACCGATGTCGCGCATCACCAGCGGTTCATACAAATTACGACCGTCGAACACGATCGGCACCTTGAGGTGGGCCTTGACCTGATCAAAATCCGGACTGCGGAAAATTTTCCATTCCGTGACGATGATCAACGCATCTGCATCCTGCAGCGCATCCATCTGGTTATCGCAAAATCGGATCCGTTGCAGCACCGTGGGATCGTCCATAAAGTCGAGCGCCAGCACGCGCTGCGCCTCAGCCATCGCAACCGGATCATGCGCCGTCACCGTGGCACCGCGGTCGATCAATTCGCGCAACAGTACCCGCGAAGGCGCCTCGCGCATATCGTCGGTATTCGGCTTGAACGCCAGCCCCCACAGTGCAAAATGTTTGCCACTCAGATCCAGTCCGAAGCGCTCGACAATCTTTTGACCGAGCACGTGCTTTTGATGATTATTGACCTGCTCGACGGCACGCAGAATCAGCAGTTCCTGGCCGTAGTCATGTGCAGTTCGCTCCAGCGCTTGCACGTCCTTGGGGAAGCAGGAGCCGCCATAGCCACAACCAGCGTACAAGAAGCTGTAACCAATGCGCGGATCGGAGCCGATGCCGTGGCGCACGGCATCGATATCGGCACCCACCTTGTCGGCCAGGTTGGCCAGTTCGTTCATTAACGAAATACGCGTAGCCAACATGGCGTTGGCCGCATATTTGGTGAATTCCGCGGAGCGCACATCCATCCAGTAGGTACGTTCGTGATTACGATTGAACGGCAGGTACAACTGCTTCATCAGTGCGTGCGCCTGCTGTCCCTGCGGACTATCGTCGCAGCCGATGACAATACGATCAGGCCGCATGAAATCCTCGATCGCGGCACCTTCTTTCAGGAATTCCGGATTCGAGACGACGGAAAACTGGACCGGCTCGCCGCTCAGTTTTCGTGCCTCCAGCTCGGCCTGGATCACCTCACTGACACTGTCTGCGGTGCCTACCGGGACCGTCGATTTATCAACGATTACCTTGAAGCCGTTCATGTATTTACCTATGTTGGCAGCGGCCGCTAACACATATTGCAGGCAGGCGGAACCATCTACATCCGGCGGCGTACCGACTGCAATGAACTGGATCTGTCCATGCGCAACGCTAGCGGCGATGTCGGTAGAAAAATGTAGACGTCCGGCATCACGATTATAACTGACGATCTCCGCCAGACCCGGCTCGTGAATCGGAATGCCGCCGCTGTTGAGAGTGGCAATCTTACGTTCATCAAGGTCCAGACAAAATACATCGTTACCCAATTCTGCTAGGCAAGCGCCTGTAACCAAACCAACATAACCGCTGCCGATAATAGTAATTTTCATGTTATTCCGTAGTGCCGTTTTTCTGTGCAGTTCAACCGAATGTAGAGTGGGCACATCGTGCCCACTCGCGAACTCACTACATGTACATCCTTTATTAAGGTCACGCATGGGCAGAAAATCTGATCCACCCCACATTAAAATTAATTCATGATGTTCAATTCTTCTGTCCGGCGCGGCGGATAAGTTTCCCAACGGCTGCAACCCGGGCACTGCCAATAAAACTGGCGTGCCTTGAAGCCGCAATGGCTACACTGGTAGCGCGCCAGCTTCTGCGTGTATTCGTGCACCAAATTCTTGACTACGGAAAGCTCGGAGTGCATTTCCGGCGTAATCTTCATCAGCCGTGCCTCGAGTAATTTATTCAGTCCCAATAGGGTCGGCATACGTCGCAATTCATTACCGACAAGTTGATTGATCGCGTCAACGCCATCTAGCTCAAGCACTGCCTTGAATACCACCTCCAGCAAGTCAATTGAAGAAGCCTCAGCCAAATAGGAGCGCAGCAGGTTGACGGCTTCACGGGGCCTGCCAACGTCACGGTAACCATCCATCAGGCGCTGTGCCACCAACGCCACGTGCAATACACTTTGCTGCTCGACCCGACGCCAGACTTGTAATGCCATCTCAACCTCACCCTTGGCCAAATGAGCGTCGCCCAGCAGCATAGTGGCACGTACGCTGTTACGATCGTTACTCAAGGCTTTTTGGAGCAAAGACATCGCATCTTCGGGGTGGCCGTCGACTAGTTCATCCTGGGCCAGCTCGCAATAGAACTGGGCGATTTCCTTGTGCCGCCCACCGGCATCCGATTGTTGCAACGTCTGCGCCGCTTCGATCGCGCGTAGCCATTCCTTTTCTCGCTGGTAAATTTCCAGCAGTGCGCGGCCTGCCTGAGCACCGTACTGGGTGCCGGCCAACAGATTAAAACTTTCTTCGGCACGATCCAGCAAGCCGGCCTTTAGGTAATCCCGCCCCAATTCATATTGCGCATGCATGCGATGTTCTTGCGCCAGGTCCGGCCGCGCCAGCAGGTTCTGGTGAACCCGGATCGCACGTTCTGTCTCACCGCGCCGGCGAAACAAATTACCGAGAGCGAAATGCAGCTCGGCGGTTTCCGGATCAAGTTTGACGATTTCGATGAAGGCGTCAATCGCCTTATCAGGTTGCTCGTTAAGCAGGAAATTCAAGCCCTTGAAATATCCTTTGGGTAAGCTGCGTGATTCAGATACCAATTGATTAATATCGACCCGTGCGGCAATCCAGCCTAATCCAAAAAAGACCGGGATACTGAGTAACCACCAAATTTCAAATTCCATACGGGTTTGTGATGTGCTTTATACGTGACTTGAGATAGCGGAGGAATGCCTGACAATGAAACCCTGGCGTTTCTGCTCGTAACGGCAACGCCGCAAGTTCCATACTTGCTGGAATTATATATTCTTGATGCTGTCCGGTTGAGCTGCTTGTGATTGCACCAGACGCTGTGCTTCCTGTTCTTTCTGTATCGTGGCCACCAACTTTTTGGTTTTCTATGCATTACGACGATGATGGAATACTGCGGATACCATTGCCAGCACACCTAAAATCGAGCCGAAGACAAAAATCCGAGCAGAAACAATACCAGTGGACCAATCTGCCTCACGCCAGAAAAACTACAATTCGACATTACTCTTGTTTTGCAATGAAAATTCGGAAAACATGATAAATAGCAGGATCGATAAAATTTTGGAAATAATTTTCATTATACTTTTTACGTTTGATTTAGTAAAAATTACTTAGCTAAGCTGGACCGGTAGTTTGCATTCTTTATTATTATTACCATTCTTGCAAACTTATAACCACCATATGCACAATATTGACGTCAAATAGTGCGATTTTGTATGTAAAAAAACGGCATCCGCAGATGCCGTTTCGATTTGCACTCACAACTCAGTCTTCTTGAATCGGTTGCCAGTCCATCGCGTCGACTCGTTCACGCAATTCCTTGCCAGGCTTGAAATGCGGCACCCGTTTCTTAGGAACCATCACTTTTTCGCCGGACTTTGGATTGCGACCGATACGCGGCGGCCTGCGATTCAACGCAAAACTACCAAAACCACGAATCTCGATGCGTTGGCCGGTCGCCAGCGCATCCGTCATTGCATCGAGTATGGTTTTGACCGCATTATCCGTATCTTTAGCTACCAGTTGCGGATAACACTCGGCCAAGCGGGCAATCAGCTCCGACTTTGTCATTAGCTTTACTCGCTTAGTCGCTGCTCAGTTCTTGTTGTCGAGCTTTGCCTTTAACAGTGCACCGAGACTGGTCGTACCTGAAGCAGCATTAGAGTCGGAAGCAGAAGACAGCTTCTGCATTGCTTCCTGGATTTCAACATTGTCTTTCGCCTTGATCGACAGCTGGATGCTGCGAGCCTTGCGATCGATGTTGATGACCATAGTTTCGATAGTATCACCAACCTTCAGATGCGTACCGGCATCCTCCACGCGATCGCGGGAGATTTCCGAAGCGCGCAGGTAGCCTTCGATCTCATCCGACAACTGGATCACTGCGCCCTTAGGTTCGACTGACTTGACCGTACCGGAAATCAGTGCGCCCTTGTCGTTCATTACAGCGAAGTTGTTAAATGGATCACCTTCCAGTTGCTTGATACCCAAGGAAACACGCTCACGCTCAACGTCGATTGCCAAAACGATGGCTTCCAGCTCGGCACCCTTCTTGAAGCGACGAACGGCTTCTTCGCCGGTTTCAGTCCAGGATAGATCCGACAGATGCACCAGACCGTCGATGTTGCCGGCCAAGCCAATGAACACGCCGAAGTCAGTGATCGATTTGATCGCGCCCTTAACTTTGTCGCCCTTCTTGTGAGTAACAGCGAAATCGTCCCAAGGATTAGCCCTACATTGCTTCATACCCAGACTAATACGGCGGCGGTCTTCATCGATTTCTAGAACCATGATTTCAACTTCGTCACCCAGTTGGACAACCTTGTTTGGCGCCACGTTTTTGTTGGTCCAATCCATTTCGGAAACGTGGACCAGGCCTTCGATACCTTGTTCGACTTCAACGAATGCGCCGTAGTCGGTGAGATTAGTGACTTTACCGAACAGACGGGTGCTTTGTGGGTAACGACGCGACAGACCAATCCAAGGATCATCGCCCAGTTGCTTAACGCCCAGGGAAACGCGATTCTTTTCTTGATCGTACTTCAGAACCTTGGCAGTGATCTCTTGACCAACTGTCAGCACTTCCGAAGGATGACGCACACGACGCCATGCAAGATCGGTGATGTGCAACAGACCATCGATACCGCCCAGATCCACGAATGCACCGTAGTCGGTGATGTTTTTGACCACACCGGTCACGGTGGTGCCTTCTTTCAGAATTTCCATCAGCTTTTGGCGCTCTTCGCCCATCGAAGCTTCGATAACTGCACGACGCGACAACACAACATTGTTACGCTTGCGATCGAGCTTGATGACCTTGAATTCCATGGTCTTGCCTTCGAACGGCGTAGTGTCCTTGACCGGACGAGTATCGACCAGCGAACCCGGCAGGAAGGCACGGATGCCGTTGGTCAGAACAGTCAGGCCGCCCTTGACCTTGCCGTTGACAGTACCAATAACGACCTCGCCGGACTCCATCGCTTTTTCCAGCGAGAGCCACGATGCAAGACGCTTGGCCTTGTCGCGCGACAGAATAGTGTCGCCGAAACCGTTTTCTAGCGATTCGATGGCGACGGAGATGAAATCGCCGACAGCTACTTCGAGTTCACCGTTGTCATTTTTGAATTCTTCGATTGGAATGAAGGCTTCGGACTTGAGGCCAGCGTTGACGATAACGAAGTTATGATCAAGGCGCACAACTTCAGCAGAAATCACTTCACCAGAACGCATGTCTTGACGTGACAGCGATTCTTCAAACAGCGCGGCAAATTCATTGGCGCCGACAGATGCAGGGGACAGAACAGTGATGGACATAGTTTCGACTAGTTGACAGTATTGCCGCGCAATGCAACTACTCAGACAGTAGGCGGTCAATATTGGATTAGGTTTTTCAACGTTCGATCAGATTGTGCATCAGATCGAACACCAAGGTGATGCAAAAAATAACGCGCTTAGCTCTGCATGAGGCCAAACGCCTGGAACAATAGCATAAAACAATTTCTACTCAGATCCGCCTGATAGTTGCGTACCAGTCGAGCACCTGTTCAACCACCTGATCGGCGGTCATCACAGAAGTATCCAGCAAATACGCCCCTTCAGCAGCCTTCAACGGAGCAGAGCTCCGATTGGTATCGCGCGCATCACGTTCCGTCAAATTTTTTAAGAGTTCTTGCATAATAGCAGAAAAACCCTTTTTAATCAATTGCTTATAGCGCCGTTGCGCCCTGGCCTCGATACTCGCGATTAAAAACACTTTCAAACTGGCATGTGGAAAAATCACAGTCCCCATGTCGCGACCATCAGCAACTAATCCCGGATGTTGACGAAAACTCCGTTGTAAATCGTACAAGGCTTGTCTTACTGTTGGTATAGTGGCAATCTTCGAGGCCAGATTACCGACTGCTTCGGCACGAATATCGTTCGATACATCCTCGTTTGCCCAAAAAATGTGCGCGCCCTTGAAATGGCAATGCAAATGCTCGGCCAACTTGGTCAGCGCATGCTCGTCGTCCAGCGCGATGTTACGGCGTAAAACCGACAATGCCATCAGTCGATACAAGGCTCCGGAATCGAGATAATGAAAACAGAGATGCTGAGCAACCCTTTGCGCCACCGTGCCCTTGCCGGATGCCGTTAGACCATCGATAGTAATGACAGGAATGTGGGTGTTGGACATGAGAATATTCGGTTGTAATTAAAAAACAAGAACAATACTTCATGATTCACTATGGTTATGCGTCAGCCAACGGCGCAAAAATGGCCTGCAAATCATCCTAAGTTAATTAGGCATTCTGGGCCTCGCTGGCAGATTGCCAACATCGCTTACGCCAGATCGGCTCTCTTCTGCAGCAACAACTGGATGCTTTCTTCTACAGTGCTCTTGGCGATCAGCCTATAGGCAGATATCGTCTTGTCCTGGCCGATGCACCAAGCGCGATCGGCGGCTTGACTTTCAGCTGCCGGATTCCACCATGGATCGTAATAAATCACAATGTCAGCAGCAGTCAGATTGAGGCCAACGCCGCCTACTTTCAGGCTAATCAGACACACCGAAGTTTCCCCTTCTAGGAACATCCACACCGGCTCGACCCGATCCTGAGTGGCGCCTGTCAGCATCACGTAACTGACATCGCGTCGCTCCAGCTCCCCGAAAATCAGCCCGAGCATACTTGTAAATTGCGAGAACACCAGAATGTGACGGCCTTCCTGGGCACAAGTCTTCCAATATGCCCAGAAACTCGACCAGATTCTCCGACGGCGCATCAAGCGGGGACAGCCCATCCCTTCTTCCAACAGATCGGTCTTGATCAGGTGCGAATCGCAGCATACTTGACGCAACTTCAGCAACGCTTACAGAATCACGATATGGCTACACGTCACTCCTTTTTTCCGCGACCTCTTCGCGCACCTTTTTATCCATCACCAGCTGCACTTTTTCGTACAGATCGCGCTGCGCACCGGTCAAGGTCGCACTACGCATCATCTCGGTTTTCGGCGGCGATTCAGTGGCGACATTGTCTTTGATACGGCGCAGTAGGAACGGCTTGATGTGCCACCCCAGAATCTTGCGGATGCCGCCGAAGGTGCCGAGCTTCTGTCCCATGCTCCGCAAGTGATCGCCGCCGACCCAGCGTAGTTTGGCGCCGGCATCGAGATCTGCCAGGCGCGCCGCATCGAGCGTCGACAAACGTACTGGGCCATCCGTTTCCTCGGAGAAATACACTTCGCCCAACGTGTTCAGAATTGACTTGATGTAGCCCTACGACATCACCATATTGAGGCCATCTGCCAGTCGCACCCAGAAATTTGTCGGCATCGTCGCGTTGCACCAGCGTGCACAGATCTAAGTCATGCGGCGCCTGACGGATCAGATCAATCAGTAACGGAAGCAATGGCACGTGCTGGTGATTGATCACGATGCTGAGCTCGAGCAAGGACTACCGAAAGCCCACCTCCGCCTTCTGATCGCGCACGATTTTTTCGATGTCAGCCTGCGTGTTGCGACTCAGAGTCGGCGCAAACAACGTCGATACCAGTTCGCCGTTATAACGGAAATGAAGCTCATCAAAATCCTGCATCGCAGGGTTGCTGACAGCTGGCACATTACCGAGAACCAGAAACGGTTGCAGCGCAATATTCTGATAAATGGTTTGCGGAATTTGCGGCGGAGATGTGATCACTTCGTGCAAGCCCTGCGCCGCAATTGCTACGCCACCGCCAGCCGATCATCCGAGTCGAGCAACGGCACCTGAATCACCAGGTCGTTGAGCACTTTGCTAGGAATCCTGGTGTCGCGATACGACAGCAGCAGCTCTCCACATGACAGATTATCGATACACCAGGGGGACTCTGTCGACAGCAGCTAATCGATGTTCTTACGCGCCGACGTCTGATTCGGCATCAAGTCGTCGCTCTACTCAGCTTCAAATTGCCAACCGAGTTGCAACTTGTTGCTGCTGACATTCCTGCTGCCATCATCCCAAACTGGCCATTCGGACCTTGCACAAATGTAGCAACGCCTTCTTGCTATTATAGATGGAAGACAGCACAAATACGACATGATGCGTGGCGGATTTCTGATACAAACCAAGCAGCAGCAGCGTTAGCACCGGTAATTTCACTTTCGACGCGCACCAGCCATCCTGCCATCGGTAGAGCAAGTGTTCGATAGCAGTGCCGAGGTGTCGGTGATGGCTTGGGTAAAGCCGTAGGAATTACCGCCGTCACCGCCTGATTATGCGGCTGTAGGGAGGAGACACCCGGGCACTGCCGGAGCGCTGCAGAGCAAACATCCGACGCTGCAGCACGTATTCCTGAGAACGATCATAAAGGTTACCCGGGCGAAACAGGTCAAGCACATCGTCAAGTATCAAATTCATGCGCGGTCTATCAACTTACAACAGTGTCTGTTCGGTGATTTTCGTAAACACACTAAAATAATCAGGGAAGGTCTTGGCCACGCATTTCGGATCGTTAATGCGTACCGTAGTGCCGCGCCGCGCCGCGCCGTCGAGCGAGGCCAACGAAAAGCACATGGCCATACGATGGTCGTCATAGGTGATGATGGTGGCTGGCAGCAGTTGCAACGGCGGTGTCACGCGCAGGTAATCGCTGCCCTCTTCGATGATTGCGCCCAGTTTGCGCAGCTCGGTCGCCATCGCATTCAGACGGTCAGTTTCCTTGACGCGCCAGCTGGCGATATTGCGCAAGGTACTCGGGCCGTCTGCGTATAGCGCAACCACCGCAATCGTCATCGCGGCATCGGGAATGTGATTGAAATCGGCATCGATGGCTTTCAATACGCCATTAGAGGACGACTCGATCCAGTTATCGCCCATCGTGATCGTGGCACCCATTTGTTGCAATGCATCGACAAAACGCACATCGCCCTGAATGCTTTCCTTGCCGACACCCTCGACCCGCAATGGACCGCCGGCAATCGCCCCGGCCGCCAGAAAATAAGACGCCGAAGACGCATCGCCTTCGACGTAAATATTGTGCGGAGTTTGATACCGCTGTCCCGCCGCCACGGTAAACGACTGCCAGCCGTCACGTTCCACGGCCACACCAAAACGGCACATCAGATTCAGCGTGATTTCAATATAAGGCTTGGAGATCAGGTCACCGATCACCTCGATCGTTAGCGCATCATGCTTCGCCATCAACGGTGCCGCCATCAACAGTGCGGTCAAAAACTGGCTAGAGACGTTACCGCGCACCTGCATCCGCTGCGCATGCAACTGGCCGCTCTGGATATGCAATGGTGGGTAACCGGCCACACCTGTGTAGGCAATACGGATACCGACTGCATTCAAGGCATCGACCAGATCGCCAATCGGCCGCCCGTTCATGCGCGCCACCCCATGCAGCTTGTAGTCGCCGCCGATTGCCGCCAACGTTGCCGCCAGCGGGCGGATAGCGGTGCCGGCATTGCCCATGAACAAATCCCTCCGGCGCACCGGAAAACTGCCGTTGCTGCCCTGTACAACATAGGTTCGCGATGCTTCTTGCTGGTTCCAGACAACGCCCAATTGCTTGAGCGCCATCAGCATCACCAGCGTATCGTCCGATACCAGCAGATCGTGAATCTGCGTGGTACCATTGGCCAGTGCCGCCAACAGCAGGGTGCGATTGGAAATGCTCTTGGAGCCGGGCAGACGGACCGTCCCGCGCACCTGTGCGACCGGATACAGATCCAGATAATGCGGGTAGTGCTGTATTCGTTGGGTACTCATCAATTGCCACCTTCTTTGTTCTGTTGTTCGGCCGTCTCGATTGCGCCGATCCAGCTGTACCAAGCCTTTTGCGCATTGCTGTGGATCGCCTCGATAGCCGGAGCGTCGTCTGACGCCACTAGAGACCAACACATGCGGCAAATGGCTGACCGCCGTAAAAATTGCGTCATGCTGCTGTGCAGACACGAAGTGAATCGGGGCGCCACATTTCCGCCACGCGGCCGCCAGCTTGGCGATATCCTATTCGGTATTTTTCGGCAACGGCGTTAACACCGCTCTCTTGCCAACATACAGATCAGCCACCTCTGCCTCAGGACTGTTCTATTCGCGTCCAGCGATTGGATAGCCGGGTACGAATTGATCGATCTTGCTGCCCAGTGCTACCCTTGCCGCCACTATCACATCGGACTTGGTACGGCGGACTTAGTACTACCGGCGTCGGTAACGATAGTCCCTGCTGGCAGATGCGGTGCGATGCTGCTCAGAATGAGCGGCGGTCGGCGCCGCTGACGGCATCTGCAACTGAAGTGACGGCATGTCGACCAACACCAACTATCCGCTCTACTGTGCCGACCTTCTTAACCGTTAGCATCCGGATAATGACCGATATCGGCGACTGCCTGCTGCATCTCTAGGCACACCAATTCCAGCATTCCTAGCGGATCTTCATTGGATGCCAGCTTGATAATCTTGGCTTCGTCGAGATCGAACTCGCCCGCGATTCCGGCAATCGGCTTACCACTTTGATACATGGCGATGGTGCGCACATACTCCGGATCTAATTGACTTGACATTGTCTACTTTCGAAACGAAATATTGAAAGATAGAAGTAACGAAGAATAGCACCAGGCCGGATCAAGAACTGCGCGGGTACGATCCCAGGAACTTGTAGAACGCAGCGTTCTGTTTCAAGTCGGCCAGCGCCTTGATCAACTTGTCGTCATCCGCATGACCTTCGATGTCAACATAAAAATAATATTCCCACGCACCCATACGGGCTGGCCGCGACTCGAAACGCGTCATCGACACGCCATGCTGGGCAAGTGGCGCCAGCAATTTGTAAACGGCGCCCACCTTGTTCGCCACCGCTAGCACCAAGGAAGTCTGGTCCTTGCCGCTAGCGGCAGTTTGCAGACGTCCGATCACGGCAAAACGGATGCGATTGTGTGGGTCATCCTGAATGTGGGCACCGACAATCTGCAGGCCGTATTTTTCTGCCGCGGTCTCACCGGCAATCCCAGCCATGGTCGGGTTCTCACTCGCCATGCGCGCCGCTTCGGCATTAGAGGCCACCACCTGCCGTTCCAGCAACAGATAATGCTGATTGAACTAGGCATTGCATTGCGCCAGCGCTTGCGCATGTGCGCAAATGCGACTCACCGCAACCATCGTGCCATCCTTGCTCATCAAGCTGTGATGCACCGGGATAAAGACTTCGCTGCTGATACTGAGCGTGGTTTGCAGTAGCAGGTCGAGGGTGCGATTGATCACACCTTCGGACGAATTCTCGATCGGTACTACGCCGAAATCAGCGGTGCCAGCTTCGGCCGCACGGAATACCTCATCAATCGACACGCAAGACAGGGGCTCTCCACTGCGTGGCCGAACTGCTGGTACACCGCCTGCTCGCTGAAGGTACCGGCCGGGCCTAGATAGGCCACGATAACGCGCTTTTCGAGAGCGCGACAAGCTGATATCACTTCACGGAAAATGGTCTGCACATCGCTGTCTTGCAACGGGCCGAGATTACTCTCGGCAACCTTGAGCAGCACCTGTGCTCACGTTCGGGAAGGAACACTGGCGCGTTGGTCTGGACCTTGACGTGGTCAACCTCTTGCACAATTTGCGCACGGAGATTGAGTAAGCCCAGGATTTCCACATCGATGGCTTCAATCCGTTGACGCAAGGTCAGGAGTTTATCTTCGCTCATGATGACTGTAATTTCTCTATCTGTAGTTCTGCTGTCGGGTAACACAGGCAATCACCGACAACGAAAAAACTCTGCTAATTCCTTAGCCGCGATGCTTTTCAAACTCTTTCAGGTAATCGACCAACGCCTGCACGCCTTCAACCGGCATTGCGTTATAGATCGATGCGCGCATGCCGCCTACCGACTTGTGCCCTTTCAGCTGTAACAAGCCGCGGTCCTTGGCGCCGACCAGGAACTCCTCATTCAGCGCTTCGTCGTCCAGGAAGAATGGCACGTTCATGCGCGAGCGGCAATCGCTGACGGTCTTGGTGCGGTAAAAATCGGTGGAATCCAGATGCTCGTATAACAACGCCGCCTTGGCGATATTGCGCTGCTCCAGGGCGGCGACGCCGCCCTGTTTTTTGATCCAGCGAAAGACCAGTCCAGCGATGTAAATCGCATAGGTCGGCGGCGTGTTATACATCGAATCGTTGTCAGCGACGATTTTCCAGTTGAATGCCGACGGGCAGGCCGGCAATGCATGGCCCAGCAAATCTTCCCGCACCAGCACCAACGTCAGACCGGCAGGGCCGATATTTTTTTGCGCGCCGCCGTAGATCACGCCGTATTTGGAAACATCAACCACGCGCGACAGGATGTGCGACGACATATCGGCCACTAGCGGCGCATGATTGGTCTCGTGTGCAATATCGGGAGTGAATTGGTACTCGACGCCATCGATCGTTTCATTGGTGCAGATATGCACATAGGCCGGGTCTTTCGACAACTGCCAGCTATCGCGCGCCGGAATGTGAGAAAATTGTTCCGGTTCCGAGGAAGCGGCGACATTAACATTGCCGTAACGTTTGGCTTCCTTCAGCGATTTGGTCGACCAGAAACCGGTATTGATGTAATCGATGGTTGCCGGCTGACCCTTGTGTTCCATCAGATTCAACGGCACGATCGCATTTTCTGCAATCGCACCGCCTTGCATGAAGAGCAGCTTGTAATTCGATGGCACCGCAAACAGCTCGATGAAATCCTGCTGCGCAGCCGCCAGAATCGACATGAATTCTTTGCCACGATGGCTCATTTCCATCACCGACATGCCGCTACCATGCCAGTCCGACATTTCGGCCGCAGCTTGCTGTAGCACTTCTTTCGGCAATACGGCGGGGCCAGCGGAAAAATTGTAGATAGGCATGATGAATGTCGTCAGATAAAAGCCAGGATTACAGAAACTGTAGATTACGAGCCAACGGATGGCGCTGCTTTTTTGATATTGTTGATTTAATGCCAAGCGATACGCGGCTGCTTAGTGCATACCGCGGCCAGCAAATTTAAACATGAACACTACCGTGCGATCCGAGCCACGGCCCGGATCGCACGGCTTGACAATTTAATCGGATGCCGGATAAGCCGTGTCAGCAGCAGCACCTACTTCGTCGTTACCGGCATCAGATTCAACCACCCGCTGCAAACCGCTTAGCTTGGTAGCGTCTTCCACCGCGATCAGCGTCACGCCCTGCGTCGCGCGACCCATTTCACGAATTTCCGCGACACGGGTACGGATCAGAACACCGCCGGTGGTGATCAGAATAATTTCATCGCTCGCATCCACCAAGATCGCCGCGACTACCCTACCGTTACGTTCGCTGGTTTGAATCGCAATCATGCCCTTGGTGCCACGGCCATGACGAGTGTACTCGGTGATCGGAGTGCGTTTGCCGAAGCCGTTTTCAGTTGCGGTCAGCACCGATTGCTGTTCGTTTTCGGCGACCAGCAAGGCGATAACCCGCTGTCCTTCTTCCAGGTTCATGCCGCGCACGCCGCGCGCGGTGCGACCCATCGGGCGCACATCGTTTTCGTCGAAACGTACCGCCTTGCCAGAATCCGAGAACAGCATCACATCGTGCTGGCCATCGGTCAGTGCTGCACCGATCAGGAAATCACCTTCATCGAAATCGACCGCAATGATGCCAGCCTTGCGTGGATTACTGAAATCGGACAGCGGCGTCTTTTTGACAGTGCCGAGGCTGGTCGACATGAACACATAACGGTCTTCAGGAAAGTTGCGATTATCACCCGACAACGGCAACACGACGGTAATTTTCTCGCCATCCTGTAGCGGGAACATGTTGACAATCGGCTTGCCGCGCGAGTTGCGCGAACCTTGTGGCACTTCCCAAATCTTCAGCCAGTACAGACGGCCGCGATTGCTGAAGCACAAAATATAATCATGGGTGTTGCCGACGAACAATTGATCGATCCAGTCGCCATCCTTTGTCGCCATGGCCTGCTTGCCGCGGCCACCGCGTTTTTGCGCACGATATTCCGAGACTGGCTGCGCTTTCATGTAACCGGTATGCGACAACGTCACCACCATGTCCTGCGGCGTGATCAAGTCTTCGATACCGAGATCGGTCGGATTGCGTTCGATCTGCGAACGCCGTACATCCTTGTTGCCGATGCCGTATTCATTCTTGGCGGCAGTCATTTCATCAGTGATGATGACGGTGACACGCTCCGGCTTGGCCAGGATATCCAGCAAGTCGGCAATCTGTTCCATCACATCTTTGTACTCGTTAACGATCTTGTCCTGCTCCAGGCCGGTCAAACGTTGCAAGCGCATCTGCAAGATTTCCTGCGCCTGGTCGTCCGACAGCTTGTACAAGTCGTCAGTTTGAATACCGTAATTCTTCGGCAGATTTTCCGGACGGAAGGAGTCGATACCGCCGAGATTTTCCTCGCCAGTGCGAGCCAGCATTTCGCGCACTATCGTGGAGTTCCAAGCGCGCGCCATAAGTTCGGATTTTGCTACCGGTGGCGTTGGAGCCGCCTTGATCAGCGTGATCAAATCATCGATATTCGCCAGCGCTACCGCCAGGCCTTCCAGCGCGTGGCCGCGCTCGCGCGCCTTACGCAGTTCGAACGCGGTACGGCGTGTGACGATCTCGCGGCGGTGTGATAGGAAGCATTCCAGCATTTGCTTCAGGTTAAGCAACTTTGGCTGGCCATCAACTAATGCCACCATGTTCATGCCGAAGGTATCTTGCAGTTGCGTTTGCTTGTACAGGTTGTTCAGCACCACGTCGGCCACTTCGCCGCGTTTGAGCTCGATCACCACGCGCATGCCGGACTTGTCCGACTCATCACGTAGATCAGAAATGCCCTCCAGCTTCCTGTCGCGCACCAGTTCGGCGATACGCTCCAGCAAAACTTTCTTATTGACCTGGTACGGCAGCTCGTCGATGATGATCGCGGTGCGGCCTTCACGGCCGAACTCCTCGAAGTGGGTCTTGGCGCGCATCACCACACGGCCGCGGCCGGTGCGGTAACCGTCGCGCGCGCCGGAGACACCATAAATGATGCCGGCGGTCGGAAAATCCGGGGCCGGGATAATTTCAATTAGTTCATCAATCGCGCATTCGGGCTTGCGCAGCACGTGCAGTGCACCGTCAATCACTTCGGTCAGGTTGTGCGGCGGGATGTTGGTCGCCATACCGACCGCGATGCCAGACGAACCGTTAATCAACAGATTGGGAATGCGCGTCGGCAGCACCGACGGTTCCTTTTCCTTGCCGTCATAGTTCGGCATGAAATCGACGGTTTCCTTGTCTAGATCGGCCAGCAATTCACCGGCGATCTTGTCCAGGCGGCACTCGGTATAACGCATCGCCGCAGCGCCGTCACCGTCGATCGAGCCGAAATTGCCCTGGCCGTCGACCAGCATGTAGCGCAGTGAGAATGGTTGAGCCATCCGCACCAGCGTGTCGTAGATCGACGCATCGCCGTGCGGGTGATATTTACCCATCGTCTCACCGACAACACGCGCGCATTTCACGAACGGGCGGTTCCAGACATTGTTCATTTCATGCATGGCGAACAAGACCCGGCGATGCACCGGCTTGAGGCCGTCACGTACATCCGGCAGCGCACGGCCAACGATCACGCTCATCGCGTAATCGAGATAGCTCTTGCGCATTTCTTCTTCGAGGGAAATTGGGATTGTTTCTTTAGCGAATTGATCCATTAGCGAGTCGACGAGTCTTTACTTGGGTTGATCGATCACAGATATACGCCTATTTGTGTAATAAAACTACAAGCCGCCAAACACGGCGAGCAGCATTTTCACAATCGGCCAGACCGATATTCAGAGCTAAAACAACGGCATAAAGCCGGGTTTCGCCCAGAGCGACAATAATTAGATACATCATCTTAGCACGCTGGGAATGATATGCTTCTGGCTTTTCAGGAAAGCGGGGATACCCGCGCTTCCGGTGGGAAATGCTATACGTCAAAAAATATGCTTAAATGCCGCCTTGCTCGACAACCAGGCTGCGTTTTCGCGCACCCGGCCGCCGCTCCTTTCAGGAGATATTATGCGTCGTACAATTGCACTGAGCCTACTCTTTATGCTCGGCTCTCAGCCTCTCGGCGACGCCAAGCTTCGCCAAAACCCCAAACTGCCGATATTCAAGCGCCAACAGCAAGAAGCGCTTATCTGCATGATGGCTGCGGACCAATCGTGCGTAGCCAGGATGGCTTGTGCTGACACTCCAGCTATTGGGAACAAGATGACGCGGTGATCAGTTCACAACTGTGCGCTGATAGAAAATTCATTGGTTGCCAATGAGGGGGCCATCCCATAAGGCCATTATTCCGCAATGCAACGTGATATTGTGAAGCAACCAAACCTTCAGTTTCGGCAGGGCAACACTGAAAAATTACCCAAAAGTAACTCGAACAAGAAATTGTTGCTCAGCTGACAAACTGCAGCAGCACTGGCGTCATCATCGTGATGGGTCACACCAATCGCATTACTTCAGAAAAATATAACCAACGGTTATCAAAACAACGCTCCACCGGCGTTGCCACCGCGTATTTAAAAAAGCGGAGGCATCAGCAATCGGATCGACATCGTCAGCACCGGCGAAGCGGAACCGGTTTCCAATTGCAGCCAAAAACTTAGCAATAAATAACTTATCAAATACCTCAGCCAGGACCGCAGAGTCGTAATAAAAATTCAAGGTAAGTAAAATAATTACGATGGTTTCCTTAAGGCGATGTAATATTTTTCCGGTACGGATGTTTTCATAATGTTGTGTTGCATAAAAATAACGAAGCGAACAAAATGCATATTAGATCATTCGGTATACTTCGCTAGCGATAGAAGCTTGTGGCAGAATGATAATTTTAAGCTAATTGAGCATAATCAATTCTTAACGTGACGGCCTAAACTACGTGGTACTATCTAATTCTTAATGTCGTATATTAGTTGCGCAGTTAATAATCTGCGGATATCTCAACCGAGAGGAGAAATATGAATAAATTAGCAAAACTCGTCTTCGCTGCGTCCGCAGTCGTCGCACTTTCTGCATCTGCGCAGGAATTCAAAGATATCAAAGCCGCTACTCCAAACAGCGCTTACGTTCAAAGTTCCAGCGGAGTAATCGCACCTGACCCGTACGGTTTGTGCTGGCACATAGGCTACTGGACACCAGCTGACTCGGTTCCAGGCTGTGACGGCGAAATCGCCCCAGTAGCTCCAGCCCCAGTAGCTCCAGCCCCAGTAGCTCCAGCCCCAGTAGCTCCAGCCCCAGTAGCGCAAAAAGTTACCTTCGTCGCTGATACATTCTTCGACTTCGGTAAGTCTGTCCTGAAGCCAGAAGGCAAAGTAAAATTGGATGATCTGACATCAAAACTGGACGCAATCAACATGGAAGTTATAATTGCTGTTGGTCACACTGACTCGACTGGCTCTGTTGCTTACAACAAAAATTTGTCGGTTCGTCGCGCTGAGGCTGTTAAGGCATACCTGGTACACAAGGGTGTCGAATCTAACCGTGTTTACACCGAAGGTAAAGGCAAGTTGCAACCAATCAATGACAATAAGACAGCAGCTGGCCGCGCTAAAAACCGTCGCGTTGAAATCGAAGTTGTTGGTACACGTACCGACTAGTCGAAGCAACCTCGAAAAAACCCCGCTTCGGCGGGGTTTTTTCGCATGCAAGGTTGAGTCCATAAAAGCCAGCCCACAAACATCATCAGACTATATAACTTTCGCTTAGAACAGCAACATCACGAAGCAACAGTTGCCATCAACGACTTTGATAACTCTCTAATAGATTGAGAAAGCGCAAAATCTGAATTTCAACCTATGATTCATCTTATGAACGCAGACCCCTCAGAACTTAAGAAATTCAGCAACTTGGCTCACCGCTGGTGGGACCTTGAATCAGAATTTCGTCCATTGCATGAAATCAATCCGTTGCGCCTCGAGTGGATCAATACTCGCGCCGCTCTGGCCGGTAAGAACGTGGTCGATATCGGCTGCGGCGGCGGCATTCTGGCAGAATCGATGGCCCGGAAAGGGGCCAAGGTCACCGGCATCGACCTCTCCGACAAAGCGCTGAAGGTTGCCGACCTGCATGGCATGGAATCCAACACAGAAGTCCGCTACGAAAAAATCGCCGCAGAGGACCTGGCAGAACGCGAAGCAGGACAATTCGATGTCGTCACCTGCATGGAAATGCTGGAACACGTGCCCAATCCGGAATCTATTGTGCGCGCGTGCGCAACCCTGGTCAAACCCAGCGGACAGGTTTTTTTTTCTACGTTGAACCGTAATCCGAAAGCGTATCTGCAGGCTATCATCGGTGCCGAGTATCTGTTGCGCATACTGCCGAAAGGTACGCACGATTACACCAAGTTCATCACGCCGGCCGAACTGGCGCAATTCGCTCGCAACGCCATGCTGACGGTGGATACCTTGCGCGGCATGAGCTACAATCCGTTCACCCGAATCTATTCTCTGAATCGGGATACCGGCGTCAACTATCTGATGGCCTGTACCAGACCTATCTAGAATTGTCCCGGCGTATTGCTTCCCGCACTTAGGAACCATCATACTATTGCCAATCCCGTGCGCCATCCTGTTCAATCTCGATTGCACGCTTGCCGACAACCGCTCCGGATCTGGCCGCCGTCATGAATCACGTACGAAAAGATCACGAACTCGAGGCAACGTCCTATGGACAATTGCGCCCACACACTTCAACCGAAGGACGCGGTCTTATCGGCACGTCCTTCGACCTGAAACTGGACAATCCGACTTTGATGAATTGTGGAATGACTTCCTAGATCATTATGCCGCTGCACTGGCTCAGCAGCACGCTGTTTAATAGTATTCCGACATTGTTGAAGAATTTGCGGTAAAGTAATCTCGGCTGGGGCGTCGTCGCCAACAAGGCGGCTCACTTCACCGATACACTGGCGCACCTAATCGGCCTGGGAGATGTCGACTAAGTCATCTCGGGAGACACCACCACCCATCCAAAACTCCATCCGGAGCCCCCGCTGGAAGCGATATGGAGCTTCAACGTCATACCTGACGAATGTTGTTCACCTGTCGTCAAACATGCGGCGGAGCAACCGGCCAAAGCGCAGATAGGCCGTAAGGTATGAACCCGACAAGACTACGCCAGTATTTTCGGTCGAGATGCTGCTGACCAGAGCTCCGTCGGCCTCGATGTTCCGGCTAGCACCGGTATTGAATGAAGGCCAACTGGTCGCCCCCAAACTGCATGTCGTGCACACCAGCGCCGAAGGCATCGGCCGCTACAATTTCTCCGACGTCATCGATCGCATCCTGGCGATGTCAAAGAGCGACAAACCGGCAATATTTTCGCTCTCCAATATCCAGCTCGAAAATGGCAGCGTCAAGTTCGACGATCGAGTCACCAATAAACTGGTCGACCTTGAAGCTCTAAACATCGGCCTGCTTTATGTGTCGAATTTTCCGAGCAAGGTCGACACCTTTGTCAAGCCGCACTTATCGGCCAAGATCAACGGCACACCGTTCGACCTGAAAGGCAGTAGCAAGCCATTCGCCAATAGCTAGGAAATCGCACTCATGACCTATATCGACAAACTCGATGTCGCCGGCTTCGTAACGTTTTCACCAATGGCGCTTCCGCTGAAAATCGAGAGCACAAAACCCTCCGCCAAACTCGACCTGAATTTTGTACGAAATAAGGACAAACCAGAAATCGTCTCGACTCAATCTACTCGAAGGCAGCGCCGCACTAGGTTAGATTCAGATTAAACAACCGCAGGTGTAGCTCAATCTGAGTGCCGACGGCAGCCTCAACTGGGCCGCCATGGGCACGCCGGCAGCCAAACAGGATATCGCTACAAAAGGACGCGCCGAAAAGATGACCAGCACTGCCCCCGCAATGACACTCGCCAAGCTAAGCATCCATAACGGCACGGTCAATTGGCAAGTCAAGAACATCGCGCTGGACACCAGCCCACTATCGATAGTGGCTGATGCTAACCAAGAGCTCAGTCGCCGGCAAAGCCAGTATCGATGCGTTGTAGTTGTTACAATAACAACTTTACGTTAACCGACAACTGGCGGTACTGCTGTCAGGCAAGCTATCGTTCAATACCCTGCTCTCCATCAGTGACGGTCGGATTCAATTGCATCAGCTTAGGATTGACGTCAGCGACCTCAAGGTCGCCGCCAAATTACAAGTCGGTAACAGCATCAGCGTCAATAAAATACACCTGTAAAATGCCAGCATCGATATCGAGTTCCACACGTTCAACGCCAATGCGCTGCGCCTGGCCAGCATCCAGCGTGATACGCAAGTCAGCACTCAATTTCCAGAAATTAGTTGCTACCGGAGCAGCGCCAAAAGTGGCTAGCACCGCTGTGTCTGCCAATAAAGCAGCGTCGGATTGGGTTACCAACATCAACCAGTTTAAAATCACCGACAGTGCTATTGCCTATCTCGACGACTCAATGAAACCTGCGGTCAGGTTGTATGACGATGGCTCGAACTTGACGGCAGACAACCTCTCCAGTAAGCTCGAAAAACAGCTCAAGATCAGCCCGCGCAACCAGGTCAAAAAAAGCGGCCAATTGTCGGTTGACAGCAATATCGCAGCGCAAATGAAGTTGCTCGACTTGGCCATCGATGCGCAGAACCTGTCGGCGCCAGCGCTACAGCCCTACCTCACCTATTACCTGACCGTGATGCCGAGCTCCAATCTCGCCAGCACCAAAAGCAAGCTCGAACTGGTGCCGCACAGCCATAGCCAGAAACTCGCCACAGAATATAACGGCACGCTTAGTCTGGCGGATTTCCGGGCACTCGACAAGAAAACTTTTGCAGATTTCCTGAAGTTGAAACTACTCGGTATCAGCGGAATCAACCACAACATTGGTGATCCTCAGCAACATGTGACACCGGGAAAAATTGTGCTCGACAATTCCTATGCGCGAATCATCTTGCCTCAATCGGCAAAACTTAATCTGCAATATATTGTCGTCTCAAAGAATGTGCCGCCCGGCGTACCGACGCCATCTCTGACTTCTGCCGAAGCTGGCGAAGGAATAGGCCTGGGCACACAAAAAGTCACCAAACCGACCGCTGAAGGCAGCACCACCATCGCTCCTATCGCTGTCGCAGCACCGAAAGAAAGTGTGCCAATTAATTAAGATCGACGAAATCGTCATCAAGGGCGGTAACATCAACTACACCGACAATTTCGTAAAATCGAACTTCACCACCAACATGACCAGCATGAACGGCATAGTTGGAAATATCACATCAAACAAGACGGCGCCATGCCCGGCTCGCTCAATCCATTGTTCAAACCGACTTTCCTCGACATCAAGGCTAGTGCCAAAGGCATCGCACTACCGCGCCTGAGGCCCTATGCCGCTAAGTACGCCGGCTATACAATCGAGAAACGCAAGTTATAGATGGATGTGTGAACCACCATATCGAGAACGACAAGCTGGTCGCGGATAATAGTGTGCGCATCGACCAACTCAATTTCGGCGACAAGATCAAAATACAAACCGCCACCAAGCTGCAGGTGCTGCTGGCTGTAGTCATGCTGAAAGACCGCAATGGCCAGCTCAATATCGACCTGCCGATTTCTGGTAGTTTATCTGATCCGCAATTCTCCATCGACGGCATCATTGCTCCTATCTTCATCAACCTGATCGTCAAGGCTGTGACGTCGCTGTTTGCACTGATCAGCTCCGCTTTCGGTGGTAGCGGCAGCGACGAACTCGGCTACGCCGAATTTACACCTGGCTCGGCAACACTCGTCGCCACCACGCAAATCAAGCTAGACCTGATCGTCCGTGTCGAACCGGTCACCTACACCGACGGCGTGCGCCAACAAATCCTGAACCGCAAGCTATCAGCTCTGAAACTTAAAGACTTGCTCAATCAAAGCGACGATGCGCAATCAGACGATGTCGGCCTGACCGAGGCCGACAAGCAAAAGTACGTGGGTAAAGTCTATAGCGCTGAAAAATTCGACAAACCCCGAAATGCCATTGGCTTTGCCAAGTCCCTGCCAGTGCCAGAAATGGAAAAACTGATTGCCACCAAGACGCAAATGATGCAAGACGCGTCCAGCGCGCTGGCCACAGGCCGCGTCGAAGCCGTCCACTCATACCTCTAAACCAAGGGCTAGATCCAACTGGAACGGATTTTCCTGATCGCGCCGAAATTGACCACCGATGGTATCAAAGACAAGGGGCAGCCGAATCTCGCGTCGATTTCGCTATGAAATAATCCAGACGCCACTCTTTCAATACCGGCAACGTCCCGACATGACAGGAAGCCCACAAGTGCGTTACAATGGTGGACTGCCTAGGGGGGGTGACCTGGTTTCGACGTGAGTTACAAAGCAGCGCAGGGCATACCGAGGACCGACTACCTCGTAAATACAATCGGAATAGATCTAACTGCAAACGATAACTCGTACGCACTAGCCGCTTAATAAGCGGTTAGCTCTACACCATCTCGTTCCTAGGGTGGGCTGATAAAACAGCAGTAGAGTCATTTATAGGAAATCGCTTTTGGTCGGGTTACCTGGCTAACAGTTAAATTTAGGTGACTCGCCTGAACGAAGCGTGTGTGTCCGCGTCGGCTGGGTTAAATCAAATGACGGCACTAAGTATGTAGAACTGTCTGTAACAGGACTTGCGGACGCGGGTTCGATTCCCGCCGCCTCCACCAATATTGACGCCCAAACCGTTCTCGGTTTTTGGGGGTCTTCTTGTATTTTTCCTACAGATATCGCGTGTTAGCCAGAACTTTTTCGGAAACCTTCAGACTCTGTATATCGGCCACTCTGGCCCATTCGTGGTGTCAATGCCGGAATGAAGATGTACCAAATGGCGCGTTAAACGTGTACCAATTTGGGTTAAGAAATAGAGCTGTTCAGGCCCTGAATTCTTCTCTTTTAACTCTACATTTCAC
>JFJP01011857.1_pt1 | contig 26653 bp, 31 predicted proteins | sample 431651 | NCBI WGS metagenome assembly JFJP01 (sample SAMN02602958, study PRJNA72255) | Microbial mat metagenome, whole genome shotgun sequencing project. | biome: fresh water; feature: sink hole; material: water; isolation source: purple microbial (photo- and chemosynthetic) mats found in...
CTGGGTTGCCTAACGTGAATTGCGTTTCTGAAATAACATTGATAAATGGGCAAACAGCGGACTTCCATGACCGTACACCATCAGGAAGGACGTATTCGTAGTTTAACTCTATGATCATTTCATCATAGAGTTTCTTCTTCAGAATGAAACCAGGCTCCGCCCGCTTCGCCATTTGATCTGGAGTCAAGGCTGGCTCACTCGCTGACGCACCCGTCTGCAAGCCGTCACTGGCTTGGGTAGCTACCACTACCGTTGTCGGCTTAGTGGACGTTTCAGCAATCTCTGTGGCTTTGGGGTCTGCGATCTGATTGGTCTCCGCCGCCGCTGCCTGGTCGCGCTGTTTTGCTTGGATCGCTTCGATTTGCGCCTGCAAGCTTTCTTGTGTTGTTGCAAAATCTGTCATGTTTTCCTGCTTACTTTACCGTTATGAAACACATGCCTAACACATGCCTAACACATGCCTAACACATGCCTAACACATGCCTAACACCCCGTAGGGTTTGTGAAAAGGCTGTTTTTTGTCCCATCAAATCACGGCAATTTACACTGCCTAACCGTGAAAGGCAGTTCCTTTAAGCCGTTGACCTCCACCCCATGCAACGCGGCCATGCGGAGCTTGTAATTGCCTGGCAACAGATCGGGCGGGACTGGGAACGCCTTGCTGATCGACTTCTGTTCGCCCGCATTATAGGCCATTTGCTCGTGGCGTTGCCAGATGATCATGCCACTCGGCGAGCCAATTTGCTCTTGGAGATAGGTGGTGTGCCAATCCAAAAAGGTGGGCGCTGGGGAAAGGATGTTGATTGTCAGTTGCACGGCGAAGGATTCGCCAGGGCAAACTGAAATGGGGGCTTCTGAAGAGAGCCAGAAATTGACAATGGGCAAGGGGGTGGAAGTATTTTCAAGCTGGGGGAATGGGGCCGACATGCCATTGGTCTTGAAAAGGTTGTTTAGGGCTTGCTGGGCATTGGTGTTGCCCATTAAGGCAAAGGAGACCAAAAGGCAAACCACCGTCAAACCAAATGAAAGTTTGTGATCGGCGATGGCCTTGAAACTTCCCGTGGTTGGTTTCCGCAATTCTGGGGCTTGGGACTTTGGCTCTTCAGTCACGAGTGTCACATCCTTCGCTAGAAAAGTATTCTGGAGGGCACTCATGCAAAAAGGTTGGCGCAGCTAAATGCATGAGCGCCAACCCACATCTCTATTCTAACACGATTCAAACAAATGTCAAATCCTGAAAAGGCTAGACGCAAGGCGAATCTTACGCTTTGTATGCGTTTAGAATGAACGGTTGACAGAGTCTTATTCGCAAATACAATTGTTAGAAACGTTTTGAAATTAGAAAACCATCAAAACTCCATGCGCGGAGTGCTGAAAGCTTGCATTACGCTCTGCGAATCATGCCAATTCAGGTTGGGATGGAGCCGACACAGTTCGGTTTGCACTTCCTGGGGCAGGTTGGCGAAGCTGCCGATGTGTTTTTCATTCGCCTTGCGTGCATCTTTATCCCATTTAGCCTCAAACCATTTCGGTGTTCTCCTGCCTGTTTTCTTAGACAAGTAATATCGTACCCCTTTAAAACCAAAGGAAAAAAGCCTTCCATTCGGTGTTTTTGACTGTGGTACGCTTGGTACGCTTGGTACGCTTGGTACAGATGCTTCTGGGGCGGCTGGTGGCGTTGCGCTTTGCTCTGTGGCTGGCGTTGGGGTTTCTGCTTCTAATATCGCCGCGTATTTGGCTTCCCATTCCTTCCGAGTTGGGAATAATCTAAAGTGGCTTTTGAAGTAATCTGGGTCAGTTTCCCATTTGGCTGGGTTGATCAGGCTTCCGTCTGCTGCCCAGATAGCCTCGTCGCTATGACGGTTATCAGGATAGCCACCATTGCAACAAAAGCGAGTAACCTCCTGTTCGGTATTGTTGATACTCATCAGAAGGGTGAAGCATCCCTGGCGTGCTTGGCTATACACGCTGTGTAAAGCGTCGCTGGCGGTCATATAATCATTGTAAACCTCACTGATTTGGCGACCATCGTTTGTAAAATAAAAGTTTGCCTCGCAGCCTGGGTTATCGGCATAAGCTTGTTTAACCTTACTGTTCGCTAACACAGTAGATGTCATAGGCTGACAGTAGCGATTTGCGATTTGGGTACTTCCATCCGAGTTTACTTTGACTATCCAAGTGTGAAACCCCAGGATATGCTGTCGCTGGCGCATTACTTCCTGGGCTTCGTCGTGAGTAGCAAAGCGTTGTCCTGTTGGCTTGAAGTCAAGGTAAAGCTCATACTGCGCTTCAGCTTCTGTGACGGCTGGTGGCGTGGCGCTTGGCTCTGCCTTCGCATTCGGCGCTTCTGGGGCTAAAACCTGCTCCTGTAAAGCGACAAGCTGGTCTTTTGTTTCTTGGGAGCAAGCCAGCGCAAGCTTGACCTGTATGTCAAGGGCCGAGATCAGCGTCTTTAGTTCCGACACTTCATCAAGGAGCGAGGGATCGCAAGTTTCTTTGAGCGCTTTAACTGATTCTTTTGGGGGTTCGGGGCTGGTTTCTGGTTCCGTTACCTGCTTTTGGAATAAAGCGATCTGCTCTAATAGCTGTTGGCGCTCAGCCTGCAAGCTCTTGACACTCGCGCAAAGCTCGCTTATTTTTTGCACACCAAGCATTTCTGCGATTTCCCCAAGCACTAATAAGAGGTTTTCTTTAGATTTACCTGCCATTAGAGATTCAACAACAAAGCGCGTGCCCGCACCACCATACTTCAGAGCGTTTGCGGCGTTCGCCGCGACGGTAAATTGATTCCCTGTAGGTGATAAGACCAACAGTTTTTTGTTTTCGCGGTCATAGTCTGTGATTATTGCGTTTTTCATACTAACTTCTTATGTACCACAGTTGTCAAGCTAAGTGTACCACAGTGTACCACAGTTGTCAAGCTAAGTGTACCACAGTGTACCACAGTTGTCAAGCTAAGTGCACAGTGTACCACAGTTGTCAAGCTAAGTGTACCACAGTGTACCACAGTTGTCAAGCTAAGTGTACCACAGTTGTAATTTTGTTCTTTTTACCTAATGGCTTTTGGGGAATCAAAAGCCCCACCGTAGCACGGGGCGGCGGTGGGGCGGTGGGCGCTTAGAAACTGTACGTCCAGAAACCTAATGAGCCTTTGTAGGGGATGGGCGTTTCGTATAATGTTGGATTGCTTAAAACCAATCCATAACGGCCTTGAAACCATGGCGAGGTAAAGATTGTCTTGATTTCAATCACATCCACAACCTCTACAGTGCCTAAGATGCATCCAAAATTCAATTCACTCATAGGGGGGACACGAAAGGGTTTCTTTTCGTATTCCATAACGATATCTACTAATTGCGCGGCTTGGCTGAAATAGCTTTGGGTGCAGGTTTTAGCTGAATGAATCCCTAGCAAACCCCTAAAATGGCGGACAAAGGAGCCAGCGCGGTTCTCAATATCTTTGCCATGAAAAATGGCGGTGGCGAATGGCTGTCTGACTGTTAGACAGGTCAAAGAAGGCATTGGTTAGTCCTTTTACAACCCCACCGTAGCACGGGGCGGCGGTGGGGCGGTGGGCGCTTACATTCCGACTGCGTCTAGGACGACGCGCACTTTTTTTGAATGGATTCCGCCGCTCTTGCCGTCAAATACCCTTTCGGCTACGGAGGATCGGTTGACTTTGCCGTTTGCTGCCAGGGATTCTCTGGCTGCTTCCAATATCGTAATCTGTTCTTTGAGCGAAACAACTCCTTTCTCTATGACTGGATCGGGATCGGAATTGACGACGACTAACGCGGCTTCCGCAGATTCCGCCTGATTCGGGGGTTCTGGGGGCTGGTTTGTCAATTTGGTCGTCGTCGTCGTCGTCGTCGTCAAAGGCTCGCTGGCCGGGTCCGCAGGCACTTCTTTGGCTACGAGATTCTGCAACAAAGCTGAATCTTGGCTTGGGGCCGTGTTATAGACGGTGGGCAATACAGGGATTAGGTAGGTCTTTTTATTGACTGCGACCGTGCGTTGGCCGTCGTCGTTCAACGTTATTTCACAGGTGGTCAGGTTACAAAGTAGCTCGGATTGGCCTTCTAATCTGAGATTCTTGACTTGGGAGTCTTGCGAAGCCAAGATGATGTGGATTGCAACTTCACGCCCTTGTCGGATAAGCTTTTCAATGATCTCTTTACAACCATCAATGGCCATTACGTTTTGTGCCTCATCAAACACATACCAAATTGGCTTGAAGCATAAATCGTCTGTGGGGGCTTCACGCCATTCATCTAGCCTCTTGTTAAAGAGAGAAAGTGAATGCTGTAATGTCGTTTCCCACTGTTGGTCATCACTGATGAGGTTCACGCCAGGCGGGACATGGCGCTTTGCTGTCTTTATATCAAGAATCCAGACTTCTGCGCCCATAGAAACCAACATGTTGCACAGGGCCCGCACAAAGACGCTCTTTCCCGCACCTGTTTTATTCTTAACAAGGATGTGGGGCACTCTTTTTAGCGCTTGCCACAATATCACCAAATTATCTTCTTGCAGGCTTGTGGGCACTAGAGTTTCTTTGTCACGAACATCTATTACAGCATCGTCGTGTTGTAATTTGAGCCGACTCTCGGTTTCTTTCACCTTGACTTCCTCCGCAAACCGCCTTTGTTTGGAAACGATTGTTGCGGGGATCACTTTGGTTTCGGCAATCAGCGAAGTATAAGTTCCTGGGTGCTTATCTTCGATGCCGAACAGGATTGTAATGAACGCTAATACCCCTCCGATCATGTATTGGCCCGAAACGAAAGCCACAAAAGCCGCCATGATCAAAAAGCAAACATGCGAGACGGGGACATCATTGTCCTGCGGGGGAGGGGGTTGTTCAATGATGCTTTTGTCTAACATCACCTTACCCCTTTTACCAGCTTTAAGAGGCTGCCGAAACAACCCCAAGCGCTGCAAATAACTAAGTATTGGGCCCCAAGCGAAACAAAGGTTACGGCTATAAGGACAATGGGCCAGTATAAGATACCGCCAACGTCCTTTAGGGCTAGGGAAACCGAGGGAAAATCGGTGATTGAGTCGAAAAAGATGCTCGTGTAGAGGACAACCATGAATAAGATGCTTTCACTTGCCAAGCGCGGAGCCATAAATTGTACTGCTGTGGGGAGGAAAGTGAAGCAGAAGACTAAGACTTTGATCACGTTTACTAGCTGATCGGGCGTGGATTGCGCTTGAGTTACGAATACTAGAAAGGGATTTCCTCCGACCATCTTTGTGATTTCAGGTTGCCCGCCCCAAAAGAATTGAAAGGAGGAGCCAATGTCGTAGGCTAAAAAGACATAGCCCATGGCGATAAAGATGATCAGAAAGAAAATCGTTGCAAAGAAGGCCTCTACGCGATTCCTTATGCTTTGCACGTAGTTATAAGTCGCCCCAAGTGCATCCGAAAAGTTCACGAATCGTTTGACTGAGTCGTGCATTGGTAAAACTCCTTAATACAGCACAGACCCCAAGGGTGCTTTCCCTGGGGTCTGTGCAAGCGAAAAACCGTTTACCGTACTATGGTTGGGTCTTTTAACACTTCTTCGAGCCACTCCTCGGCTTCATCAAGGTCGCTCTTTGCCTTGTCGTAGGCAACCTTCGCTCGTCCTGCATCTTCGGAGTAGCAGTCGTACTCTTCATCTATTTGGTAGTCCGATAGCTCCTTTTTGGCCTTTTTAAGGCCTTTTTCGGCTTGTTCTATGTCCCTTTCCGCTTTCGCAATAATCACTCGCCGTGAATGCTCATAGACTAATGGCAAACCCTCATCGAACTGCACAGAGCAACTCCTTTTGTTGTCTTTAAAACGAGAGAAATGAGTAATCATTTTTCTCTAGGCCCAGAGCAAATTCGTCTAGGTCTTCAGCTCTGAGCTTTTGAACAATCTTTGTCCGTGCTTCCCCTGGCCGTATCATGCACTTGGCTTCTTTCAAGCCATCGTTATAGATTACAAGGGCCTTTTCGCATTGGGCAATTGACAGATGCCAGAGTTCCTTTGTCTCTGCATCTTTAAACCCTCCGATCTCAATGCGGTAGGCTTGAATTGCTTTCGTCAGGGCTTCTCGAAAGTCTTTGATTTGGCCATGATAAAGCGCATCGTTGATCTGGCTGCTGCGATAAGAAGCTAAAAGCTGCTTATCCTCCATTGTCATTTGGACTGGGGTGAGGAGATCGCTGCCTTGTCTCTCGCTAAGGATGTTCAAAGGCTTCCCCGTAGGCTTTTGCGGCTTCAACACACTCTAATTCCGGAATTACCAATTTACACCTCATCCGATTCATTGCCAATTGGCGCTTCGAGCCTGTCGTTCAAATCGTACCAACGCTTCAGCTCAAGGTGGTAGCCCAGGTTGTTCTTCACCCATACCGCTATAGGTTGCGGGGCCTCATAGACTTGATCGAGGATGGACTCAACCCATTGCCGTTCTGGGGGCTTTGCACCCGCTCCCGTTTGGGGGCCGATGACGATCTGTTTAATTTTGCACATCCGCAGATAACTCCTTAAATCAATGGCGGAGAGCAAAGGCTCTATTGAAAGCCAAATGTTTGGCACGCGACCTTTGCTGGGTGCATATTGATCGGCTAATTCAAAGAGATCATCGGCGATGGACAACCATCGCTCCTGGGTATCAACCGTGGCCCCAAACCAAACATTTGGCTTTAGCCATAAATCGCGCAGTTCGAGCGAACTGTAGCGTATGGGGTTTTTGGTGAGGAAGATGTGGGTTGGGAGTGACTTGCCGCGTTTTGTTAGCGCGGCATCGCAAGCGGCTATTGCATCCACCATCGCTTCGAGCCATGCGGCGGGGATCCAGTCACCAAAGATGTCGGCTGCCGAGCCCCAGAAAATCCGCTTGCCACTGACTTGGTCCAAGTTTTGCGTCAGCCGCTCTAGCCGTTCCGGCCAAATTGCGGGCTGGTCAAACGGCGGCTGATCGTAGAGTTTGCGGGCAGCAATCTTTTCCGCATAACAATAGCGTTTGCCTTCGGGCGTTTTGCAGCCATTCTTGCAGCCAGTAACGTAATTCAGTGATAAATCCGCCCATTCTATTGTCTTTCGCACTGGATTCAGCCTTCTGCTGTCGCCAGGCGTGCGTAAAAGCTGTTGCTTCTCAGGCAGCGAGAGCGCTTGCCATTCCTCTATTGTGGTATTTTTTTTGTCCATTTTGTCAAATGATCTCCTTGTCCCCTTTGGTTGGTTAGACCAAAGGGGCCGCTTTGCTGGCTACATAGTCCCCATGCGGCGCTTGAACTCCATTAGCGCTGCGACCAGTTCCTCATCCTTGCGTAAAGCCCTATACTCTTCATTGAGCTTCTCGGCTTTGCCCCGATTTAGCTTCATTCGCTCAGGGGTTGTGCCGTTCATTTCACATTCGGCGAGCAATTCAAGTTCTTTGTTCAGCTTCACAATTATTTGGGCGACGAGGGAATAGCAATTGTCGCTTACTTTTACGAAGCCGAATTCAATCACCTTGCGAAACGTCCTAAACATCGATTCTTTGGTGAGTTTTGAACGAATTGCTGATGGCAATAATGGGTTGGGCTGGTTCATTTGCCCTTTGCTCCTTTGGCTACTAGTCGTTGCACAGTTCTCGTGCGAGCTTGTATTCATTGGGAAATTCCAACATAGCTCGCTTGGCTTGGGCTAATTTAAGGGGGCCATAAATCGTCTTATCTTCATTAGCCACAAGCCAAAAGATCATAGGGGTCTTAAAATACTCGCCCTCTTCACGGGTTTCGAGTAATTTAATGCGGTCCAAATCTCCTATCACTTCAATATCGTTCACCCAGTCCACGCTTTCTGGTGAAACGATGTTTATTGGTGTGTTTGGGTTTCGCGCTATCACTTGCCAAACTCCATCTTTTGCATCTTCTGCAAAAGCGCTAATTGCTTTTTAGCGAAATCGGCTTCACGGAGTGTGATATTGTAGATGGGCGGCACATCGGCATTGATGATTACGGCCATCAGATATTCGTGATATACGCATTGGGCTTGTAAAATCACGTTTGCCCAGTAGAGTTCGTGGTTTTCTACCACTTGGAAGCTAAAAACTTTTTGTTCGCGGTGAAACTCCATCGTTTTTAGTATGACTGGGTACAAAGTACCTTTCAGTACTGCTATCGTCTCCGCTATGCCATTGACAACATGCCAATCAAAGGATTCTAAGGGTAGCGGTGACTCACAGCGGTCTATCTCAACACGGCGCACCTTGGTAATTTCGCTCATTGGCTTATGCCTTTTCCGTATAAACTACACGGAAACCACATCTTTCCAAGACCTGGAAGAGAGATATTGTCAATTCTGCGCTAGGGATTTGGGAATAGTATCCCTTATTGCTCTGTAAATACCACTGGTACGCATCACCATGGCGCTGAATGAACTCTTCGATCTCCCTTCTTGCCCCATTAACGAATTGCAGCCCGCTGGGGCGCTCAATACCGCCTTCTAACTCACGGAGCCTTTCAATCACAATTTGAACTTGTGCATCAGCGAGGTTATTGCTAAAGGTCTTGACTTGCTCGGTTATTCGGCCAAGCTGGTGCAACTGCTTATTTGTCATAAGCGTCATCTGGATCTGTTTCCCTTTCGGGCCCCAGCCCCTTTGCGCTGGGGCCGCTATCTTTCTTTCACTGCGACTTAAAACTACGCCAAACCCTGAAGTTCTAGCAGCTCGTTCTGTCGCATATCTAAGAGTGTGTGCCATTGATTAAGCAATGCTTGCCTATCGAGGCACTTAATTGCTTCATTCGCACAGGAAAAGGGTTTATTTTGAATTATTGCCTGAACCTCACTGCTTATCTCTGTGGGGGCGGCGGTGATTGCAGCCGTTGTGGCCCAGTAGCCAAAACTGCTGCCCACTATAATGTATACAGGATAACCCTTATCGCTTCCCGTAACTTGTTTGACGACCAGCGGAAAGACAAATCCTCCTGCTTTTACAATGTTGGCAGCCAATTTATTCAGCATAAACCGATCAAAGACCTCATAAGGTTCACTCGGCGAGATTCGGCTTATGGGTATTAGCTTCAGACTATTGGCCTGTCGGAACCTTGCCTCATACAATTGAGGTAAAGTCATTTCTACTTATTCCTTTCGGGCCCCAGCCCCTTTGCGCTGGGGCCGCTATCGTTGCTGCTTAGATTGCCAATTCCCGATAATCGTTCTTTGCCAAATAGTGACTATACTCAACGAAGCCTGCTGCTCTGAGTATGTGGGCTATTTCTAGCCGTGCTGTTTCCCTCCTTTTAAGCTCATCTTGCCACAATGGATCGTAGATTTCGAGCGCTTTCTCTATGCGCTCTATGGATTCTTGCCAATAGGGCAAATTGTCTTTGTTCGTACAAGCGATTAGCTCATCTTCGGTGGCTACCCTGAGCGCTTTTAGCGCTTCGCCTAGATGGGTAAAATCTCCTCTATTTAGCTTATTGCTAATTATTATGCTTCGGGTTGACACTAAAACACCCCTCGCAACCGTGCCGCAGCCCTTACCTTAGCATGAGCTTCGCGGTTTTTCACAGCTGCTATTGCCTTCTCTTTAGCTTCAGCTTCCATGGACAGATCAAAAGCTATATTCCATAGCTTTCTTAACTCATCTTGGATAGCAAAGAGGATCAATAACTTCGCCGTGATTGCTCCATGTTTGCATGCATGACGGATGGAATCCCAGACCTCCTTTGCGTGGCGACCAATTACTTTCTTTATTTCCCAATACTCATTACTTGTAAGCTCTTGGGCCGTCACGTCGATTAAGCTGGGCTTTGCTTTCTCAATACCAGCATACTCTTCCTGCGCCCAGAAAATTACTTCATTTACCTTGGTGGAGACTTGATTGTCGTTCCGTGAAACCAAACCTGCCGCGTCCAGCAACTCAACAATGGTCTCCAATTTCACAGGAGTTACATTGTTGTCTTCGCTGACCTCCATTTTTAATTTATGCAATTCATGCAATGTGTCTTCTAAACTTGCCAGCGCCTTGACTGCCATGAGTTGCGTTGCCGTGTAAGTGCCCATTTTGCGGTCTCCCATGTCAATGGGGATTCCGCTTCCGTAAGGGATTATAGATTCCAATTTTGCCTCCTGGAAAAGCAAAAGCCACCCACAAGGGGCGGCTCACCGGGAAATGCTTCATCAAAAACCCTCGCTTTTGGCCCACGCTTGACGAAATTGCCTCATGCGAGTACCATTGCGTCGTGGCGTAAGCCATAGGCAATTGTTTCGGTGCGCCTTCCACAGTGAACCGAGACCTTTGCTTTTTTTATCCACTATTCAGTTGGTAAAGTTCATTCCAACGCTGGTATACTAACACGTTTTCAAGGGGCTGTCAAGTCTGTTCTTTTATTCTTCTATTTCGGGTGGGGTTTTTCTTCCTAAGTATTCTATCACTTGTGTCCCCTCACCTTTACTGCGATCACCTTTTCTACGCCTATACCAAAAGGGATACTTATTTTTACTCTCTTTTCGCAGGGTATAAGTCCATCTCCCGCCATCAATAATAAGTTTTTCGGTACGGATCACTACTGATTTCTTTCTCAGGCTGAGCGGAACTGGCTCTATGCCTTTTGCTTTTAGTTGCTCGGTTAGCTGGCGGTTATGTTCGCGCAGTGCTTCGTTCTCTTTGTGTAAATCGCTAACGCTTTTAGTCATAGGCTATTGAATAATTCCTTTTAACTCACTTGGAAGCTATTTTCCCAGGAATTCCTGCTGGAGCTTGCCGTTTTCATGCCAAAGCTTAAACCACCCCGTATATTCCCCAAGAATCAAGCGCTGATCAAACATATATTTGATGCCAAACTTCTGATTCGCAACATCTTGCGTGCCCATTGATACTCTTAGGTAGGCAAAGTTCATTGTTTTTCCGCCTTAAACCCCTTGGGAAATTAAAATACCGTAATTCAGTGTAATTTAAACCCCCTTAAAAGTCAAGAAAAACCGCGCCCTAAAACGGTGGTTTTTTCTGGAATCTCTTTGGGGGGGGAGAGGGCTTTGTCTTTCTTTTTAGAAAAACGAGAAATGGCTGTCCCAGGTGGTACAGCCGTCCCTGGCTTCCTAATGCGGTGAATTGTGCCGTGTTTTTTTTCTGGGGTGTCCCATGGTTTCTTGAGGGTGTCCCATGGTTTCTTTTCAAAAAAAAGATCTCTTTCTCGATCAAAAAAAAGAAAAAGACCGGGACACCTTGCCGCTCCTTGGGACACCCAAAGGATTTTAGTGTGTCCCACCCTATTCCCGCATTGGGAAGCCCAGGAAAGACTGCTGTACCACCTGTCCCACCTTGGACAGCCATTTTCAGATTTTTAGAAAACCAAACTTAAACTGGGCAAAAAGAGAGCATGGACACAGTGTCCATGCTCTTGCGTGAGCGCAAGGTTTAATCAGTTTTAACGAGAGATTTCACAGAAGATGCGGCATAAAGTTCGCAATATTGAAGCAGATCAACATCACTTTCGGTTTCTTCGTGCTGCTGAATAAGGAAACTAGCGGTTTCCTCCACGCAATGATTGAAATAAGCTGTGCGTAGCTCGTCAATGCAGTCTGGCTCGCTATTCTTGCAAGCATCTTCAGCAAGGTCATTGGTTACTGCAATGAAGGAAGGGACTAAAGCTATCGCTTCCTTGCATAATTGGAGCGAAGGCGGCGGGAAAATCACGTCTTTCTTCAAAACCAACATCCTGGGCTTATGCCCCTTTGTAAAGGGGTTGCGGACAGGCTTGGTGATAGTTTCTACGCCGCGTTCAGCGACTAGTCCCGCAGAATAGAGCAGTTGCAACAAACTGGTTTGGTTTGTTCCGCCGATCCGTGACTTAGCTAAATCGTAGGCCGCTTGGTAATAAAGGGCAACAGTCCGTCCTTTTTGCCAGCCCAGCACAAATCGCGCTTCCACGCGATGATTACAGCTAGAGCAAACAAAATCAACCCCATTCCGCTCAAGCATCTTTTCTTCTTCGTCATCTGAGCAATTTTGGCAATAGATTGGCTCAAGGCAATAGGTTCCTTGCCCCAGCACATCCTGAATTACCTCAATGAAGCTGGCCGTCGTTGTTTTCTGGGTATTCTGGGGCCGGAGCTGACAAGCTAAATCCTTACGGGCCGCAAGATAAGCGGCTTCAAACTCTGTGCGCTCATCTTGCGTAATGTATTTGGCGGCGGTCATAAACTCTAAGAAGACCCAAAAACCACACTTATTCTGGCTTAACGCTTTAGATACGCGGTTGTGTCCTGCGTCAAGCAAGTCATCAGCTTCCATTATGCCTTGCAGCCAGGATACAAAGTCATCAGAAGTCTGTTCAAAGCCTGCTTTGAAGGGGTTGTTGGTCTGGCGTTGATCAAGTTGAACGGCAAGCCAAGTAATGAACTCCCGAAACAAAGCAGAAAAATGCCCCTCATGCCCCGCAATTTGAAGGACTTTCAGTTTTTCCTTAGCGTCTGCAACGTCTTGGGCTAGGGAAGGAAAAACCAAAGGAATAAGCCGCCCAACTTCTCCGGGGGTATCGGGCATCGTCTCGCCCGTTATAATGATAAGCGCCCGTGAACCATGCGTCTTGCGTAATGAGGTCCCGTAATTCTGAGAAACGGTGCGGCCTGCCCCTTGCGAATAGAGGTGAATGAAGTTTTCTACGTCAAAAGAGTTACGTTTTCGCTGGGTGCTGGGCAGGTAATTATCAAGAATGCACATATAGTCGCGCATTGAATAGAGCGAAAGCTCAATTGCTGGCAGCGACATTTCAAAAGATAGCGACTGCTTACCTGTGTCGCCGACTTCGACAAAGTCTTTACCGTAGAAACCTAAGAGCGTTGTCGCGTATGAAGTCTTAAAGCTTGCCGATTTCCCCATAAAGAATAACAAGGGCCGGCCTGTTTGCTTTAAGAAGCGATGAATGGGGGGCAAGAAGTAATGGGCAAGAGTGATAAAACCCAATTGGCGCACGGCTGGCTCTGGATCGCGGAGATGATCAAGGAGGGTCTTCGCGCCTAAGCGGGGATCGCCTGGCGTGTCAGAGCCATACCACATGTTAGGCAACTCTTTGTCTAGCTCGGCAAACGGGGAAGGCTTGAAACCACGAGCGCTGATCGCGCCGTCTGGGGTGAGGTAAAACCAGCGGCCCATGATTTGTTCCCAACCCGTGGCGGTGTAAACCCGCTCAACCGCTAAATCCCCCCCCCAAAGGCTTAGGGTTTTAATGGATTCAAGCAGGCTCGCTGCGCCTTTATCATTAGCCTCTAAGGTTCCTTCAGCAGCGCGAAGCGCATCTAAGGCCTTGGCATCGTTTCGCCATGCTTCATTTGCGATTCTGACCGAGGTGAGGGTGCGATTAGCGCGTTGAAGGACAAAATGATGGAACATGACACTATCTTTACCATCAAAATGTTCCTCATTGTAGAGGCCCCTGACAGCATAATTCGCTATTTCACGAGCCTTTGAACGCCCTTTGGTCACCACAAACCCCATAATTCCGCCGTCTTTATACCAGAACCTGGTGGTTGTGTGCTTAGGAAGCCATTTTTCGGCTTCCTCAACGGCAATAAAGCTCAATGCCTTGGCCCCATGCTCTAACAGAAAAGAGTCAAGGTCAACTTTGGGCTGAAGGGGGCTGCGAGGCAACTGCTGAATAAAGAGCCGAATGTTCAAACCTTCCAAACGGAAAAGCTCCTTTTCGAGAACCGCCTTAGATGAATCGTATTCAATTCGCTGCTCATTAATCTCCTTGGTTTCATCGCAATCCTTCACTTTTCCATCGGAATCGAGTAGTAACTTGCGCGGTTTATACTCTTTCTTGATCTTGTCAAGCTCTTTTTTTGTAGTAAACCCCGTAATTCGCTGGGCATAAGTAATTGTCCAGCGTTCGCCAACGGAAAGCTCGAAAGGCTTTTTGCGTTCTTCGCTATCAAAACAGAGAACAACCTCTTTGTTTGCTAGTTGCTCAAGTTGCGAAAAACGATTCGGGGCACTACTAGGGATTAAAAGGCTAATTCCAGGGATGGCAACCGCAGGAAAACCCTCTTGCTCCGCCAGCATCGCCTTGAATTCCCCTTCTGTGAGGATAATACGCTTGTTTGAATCATTGATTGTCAAACAATTAAACAAACAAGGATCGCCCCCCGCAAAAGCGGGCCCCGCAGGGGAAAGATACTTGCTTTCTCCTTCAAACATCCGAAAGCGCAGATAGACAATGATAGGCTTACCATTAGCATCAGCCTCCTTTTTTGGATAGGGAATCGAGATAGAATGCTTGGTTTGGATGCCTAAACTATAGCCAGTAACTTCGCCTTTGTGACAACCCTTTCCATCTGACCGCTCATAAGCAAGCCCGCCAAGAACTAAACCATCCCCAACCTCACTAGAGAAATCTTCAAAACCACTACGTGTTATTATTACCTTCCGTCGAAAATCATCATTATCAGGGCAATAACCAAGCCCGAAACGCTTAATAGTTGCATCGGTTAGCCCACGGCCCCGCAGATACTTTAGGGCCTCCTTTGCATCTGTCCGATCAGACCAAAGATACTTCATCGCTTCAATAGCCAATGCGGTGTAAGCACGATAAACAAATTCGCGCTGGTTGTCAGTGAGAGTTCCACGAAGCTCACGTTTAGCCGCTTCCGCATAAATCCCATCCGAATCAGCATCAGGCTCGGTGTGGTTGCACTGCCGACAAATCCAAAGCTGGCGCAGGCTGCCCCAGAAAAAGCGGTCATTCCCGCCACATCTTGGGCATGGTCTGTTCGCTTTGCTGGCAGGTCGGTATTCTTGGCGACTAGACAGAGTCGCCACTGGCTGATCGGCTTGCGGCTCAGTGCCATTGGCCGGAGCCTCGGCTTGCGGCTCAGTGCCATTGGCCGGAGCCTCGGCTTGCGGCTCAGGGATAATGACCGGAGCCTCGGCTTGCGGCTCAGGGATAATGACCGGAGCCTCGGCTTGCGGCTCAGTGCCATTGGTCTTAGGCTTCTTCTTACCCCGCTTTGGTTGCAAGGGCTTTGGATTTGCCCCATTGCTGCTTGCGTGATCTGTGGGCATTTGGTATAATTCTCCTTAGAAATTAGAGAAATTAAACATTCATGAGAGAGCGCAACGGTAGCGCTCTCTTTTGTTTGGCCGGCATTGTTGCTATTCAGAAGGGCAAAAACTGAAGGATAGCCCATCAAAATCATGGTTGACTTTGGAAAGAATCTCCTTTGATGGCGCAAAGGGGATGATAATTTGCTTTTCGTCGCTGGACATTTCGGTAATACAACTAAAGGCAGCTTCGCAAAACACCATACTCTTATTCCTATCACCGTATGTATACATCTCTTTCTCACCCACAACGTATGGGGGAAAGTCACAACCACTCACACGCTCATCGGCAGCCCCGCCCCGCTCATTGCGCCATAAGGAATAGCAATTTTTGATCCAGTATTCTTCTTGCCATTGTATTTCAAATTCCAGATTATCGAAGAAATATGGTCTCCAAGAAGTGAAAGTGAAAACCCGCTTGCCGCAAACAATGTCATTAAATTTCTGATAGAATTCACTGAAGTTTGGTGCAGAATCTATCAGTTCGTTAGGGATAAAAGTAAAGACAGGAACAAAATCCTCCTCATAACAAGACAGAAGGGAAGGATTAATAGACCTCACACAAGTATCCACCAAAGCATGTCCTTGATGGTCTACAATTGCAAGATCAAGCAAATATTCACCATTGACTTCGATTAAAAGTGAGTCTAAAACAACCCAGTCCGCTTCATTTAGTAGTTGCTTGAAATAAAGGGACATCCTTACTCGATCACGAACAAAAACACCGCAACGCTTGAACCACATATTGTAAAGAAGCTTAGGTGTGACCCGCTTTTTTCTACATGAAGTAGGGTCAAGAGAGTCATAGAGCAAGATTGTATAGTGCCGTGAGCGAAATGTCGTATTGATTTTGCCAACAGCCTTTAAGGGTGCAAGACCCATTTCATTGAGTTGCCTACGGGTTTTTAGGTTTTCAGGCGGCGAATCAGCTTGTCCCCAATAGTTGTAGGTTCTCAGATCATCGTCTTTAGGCATAATGCTCCACTTTCTGATATTCCCAACGACAGTAATCGCCCCGCACATTAAGCTCTTTCTCCAGCACACAGACCGCGCCAAGAATGTTTCTGGTTTCCTTTTTGAGCGCTTGCATGGTCTTCTTCAATTCATCGCGTTGTATCGCCAGCCTGACAAGATGCTGAAAGTCTTTGCGGCCCATGATGAAAACGAATTGGTTAAGGTCGACCTCGTCCTCGGTGATGCTCATTTCGATCCCCTTTATTTATTGAAAAGCATAGCTTCGCGCTCATAATGCGCTGAATATTCAGCCAGAATGGGGTTTTCTTTGAGGTCAAAGAGGGCTTTTCCCTCTCCGATCACAACAGATGACTTGCGGTTTGGCTTTGAAAGGGCAAAAAACTTGAAGTCTACCGCAGGATTGACCCAATATTCCGCAAGGAGCGAAAGTTCGTGGCTGAGAATGTAATCATGGGTTGCAATAAAAATCTGCATCCCCGCTGCTGCAAACAAATGCAAGAGCTTCGCAACCCTCGAAATCCATTGAGGATTGAGATTAGCCTCTGGCGTGTCCCAAAATAAGATACTGTTTTTCGTCAAGCTCCCGTTTTTCAGTAGATAGTAAAGCGCACCGAGCTTGCTTTCACCGCCAGAGACGCGATGAACATCAATTGTGCCTTCGGGAAGATTGAAATAGAAATGGTTATGGGCTTGGAAGACCAGCTTCGTTGGTTTCCACCCAGCCCCACCTATTGTTTCGCTAATGAAATCAAGGAAACCTGCTACCTCAGAGCAATTTCTTAGCTCTAAGGCATTCAAGGCTAGAGCGAAATCGTTGTATATTGCGTCAAAGGACAATTCACCTTTGGCATAACCGCTCAAAAACCCCGTATACCTAGACAGAAACTCCTGGGGAGGAATGAAGATCGCATCTTTAGACTTGGAAGAAGCATAAATCGCAGTCAAAAGGCGAGTTTTGCCCGTACCATTTTCCCCAATCAAAACATTGATTCCAGGGGAAAACGCAAGCTGGGTTTTTTCAAAACAGGCAAAGTTAGCAAGCGCGAGTTTTTGCACTTTGGGGGTTGAAGATGGCATGGCTTAAATCCTTTCAAAGAGCGACAAAACCCCATGCCTGGCCGGAGAGCCAGACTTGGGGTTTACTAAATTGCGATTGTATGATAAAATGACAACGGAAAGCTTCTTTCGCTTCAGCGAGGGATTTGGTACAGCAAAGGGTGCAGGGGTTAGCTTTGATTGGGCGAACCTGCACTCTTTGTCATTCGTCTGGCTCCCTGGCTTTTGGCTAGGGGGCTTTGTTTTCTCGCTTTTTAGCATAGGGCAAAAGAGAGAATTTGTCAAAAAAACAAGCTTCACATCCCTCTGTAGGCAGGGCATTGAAAGTAGAATGATAAGGTTGCATTGTTTTGCGTCCAGAAATTAGCAATAGGTGTATTCCCTGAGTTTACATCTTGTGCAGAGCTTGGGGATGTTAAGTATCTAAACTGAATGCAGCGATCAGAGTTAAGCGATGATGTGCCCCTGGCAACTACGAAACAAGGAATTCCGCTCGCTGTGCTAGTGTTAAGCCCAGATGTCATAATTCCAAGCCCGATAATCTGTTTAGGGACAATCAATGAATCGAAGAGGTCGGGAACGACGGAGTGTTCCAGCGGGAAACTCATTTGTACTGTCCCTGAAGGGTTGTTTCCATGACTGTGAATAATTCCCTTGACCGATAAAAGGGGTTCATTGAAATTAACTGATGCATTGGACAAGGTTGCTCCCGTCCAATTACTGATAGGCCAATTGTCGATACCACAAAAACTAGAAATTAAAGGATCTTCTGGTTGGTGAATTCCTAGTGCTTGGTTTAATGCTGTTCCTAGGTTAGCGTCAGTAGTTGAGTTTAATGCCTCAATTAGTTTATAGATAAGGGTTTCAGGCGTAACAGCTTCAGAGAGCGTTCCCTCATAGCCCAACTCTTTATGGGCACTACCCCAAAGGCTGTGTGGCGCAGCAGGGAAGACAGAAGGTCGCCCGGCAATTGTGTCCCACGTAAGATTCAGCTTCTCTTTCAGTAAAGACAAGGTAGCAACAGCCCCATCAATGGTGTGCATTCCCCAAAAATCATGCGGTTGCATTGCCCCTCCAGTTCCAGCAGTTTTCAGTTCGGTTAAAAGCGCTTTAATCTCATCCAAATATATCCGCAGAATGCCAGGCGGCTGCGTGGCCGTGGCCGGACTCAGCGGCGTGCGTTTGATTTTAGCCATGGGTCAAAGCTCCTTAAAGCGGGGGGTCGAATTCAACCCCAAAGTCATAGGGAGGCAGGGTGGGGTCTAAGCCCGTGTTTCCTGAGCTGGCTTGAATATTGAAGTTGGTTGCACCTGCGGCTAAATCCAAAGAATACCAATTTCCTTGATTTGCTCCAGGGAGAATATTAAACCCCCCAGCCCCAGAGTTCCACTCTACCCGAATACTCTTATTCGGAAGGGGAAGGGTTGAGCCTGGGCGATCCGAGGCAACAATCCGCATTCTTCTCGTGCCTATAGGAAATGGTGCGATTACCACGAAACCAGGAGTGCCAGCAGAATCATTAGCGCTCAAAGAGTTTCGTTTGTTGGTGCACCCAGGAATTCCGACAGGAACCTCCCAGAAATACCAAGAAGTGTTCCCGAAATAACCCCCAAAAGAGGTCAAGGAAACCAAATGCCCCACATCTTGGGCTGGGGTCGTCGTCCCCCCGCACCCGCAATCGCCAGGATAATCGTTGCCATCGGAGTCAAAGAGTTCAGCAGCATTGAAGTTGATCAACTTGCCCTCGACGAAGGCCGTCGCGGCGGAGAGGGGCATGAAGGCTTTGAGAATTGATTTGCGGGTGGCTGAGGCCAAGCCGAAGGTCAAATCGCCCTGAAAAACGACGCTGTCAATCCAAGCGTCAAAAAGTGCTTTGAATTCGGCTCCCGTCTTCCCTTCTTTGAGCGCATTGTAGAGTGTGCATTTCAGGGAGCTATAAGGGCCCGAACCTGTCAACCCTAGCATTGCGGGGAAATCCTCGGCGCAAGCGCAATGCACGATTTGGCCCGCCACAACCGTGGCCACTGTAAGAGTAATTAGAACATGGGGCAAGAAAGCAGCTATCTGTTGCCCTAGCCCATACCTAATCACAACCGAAGCTGGGTCTTTCACCAAACTCAGTCCCGCTTTTGGGGGGGCCCATAAGCGGATAGTTGATATAGCCGAACCCCTCAAAGCAAAGGATAGTTTGTCCGCAGACAAAAACCCCAAGAAAGTTGCGGTGAGATTTGCCTTAGCGCAGAAATCAGCCATCCACTTTTTGTAGAAATCGAGCAACATCTCCACGCGCTTGCACTGAATGTCGCCATCGGTGGTGGGGTTGGGGGGCAGGCTATCGCTAGGCTCTGGGCGAGAAACATTCCCATCATCTGTCCATTCTTCGTCGCAGCAGCCGTCGCCGCCGGTGTTTTGGCTCATTTCGTAGACAACATTGAAGAGCGACGGATCCATCCCGCCCAGCTTTGTGTTGATTTCTTGCAGGTTTACTAAACTGGTTCCGGTGGCTTGCCAAATTTCAGACGCTGAACGATTGATAGTTGCAGTGCCAAGAGTCCCAATAGACGCTGCGATTTGGTCAAGATCGGTCTTGGCGCTAAAAGCATTGGCGAGTATCTGTTTTAGTTGATTGTAGACCGTTATATCGCCAAGTTCGCCATGGCCAATAGTCCCTGCAAGCCCGCTGATGTTATCGTCAATGGATACTGTCTTAGCATCAATAGATTCGGCTGTGCCTTTAATCGAACTCAATGTGGCTTCAGTTGCAAAACCGCCTAGTTTGTTAAGGATTTCTTTGAGATAAGCCGAGTTTGATTCATTACGAAGGAGGTTTCTGATTGTTTTGAAGACCGATTCATTGTCAAGTTGAATGTCGCCCAAGATACATTTCAAGGTGAGCGCGACGGATTGATCACCAAAACCAATCTGATCGGAATGCAAGCGGCCATCAATTGTTTCAAGCGTGCCCAGCGCAGTTTTAAGCGCATCTAAGCCCCCTTTGTTTTCAAGCTGAAAGTCATTCAGTATCCAAGAGAAGGGAACCCCATTGTAATTCAAGTCATTTTCGATAGTGCCCAGCGCGGTATTGGTCGCCTCAGCCTTTGTTTCAAGTCGCCCCAGCGCGGTATTGGTGGCTTTCACATCGGTATCAATGTTTTGAATCCCGCCCGCCATTGCGGTCAACCCCAGTGCAAGGAGCGTGAGGTCGGGCGCAGTTTTCAAGCGCTCGTTTTCAATGAGACTCGGCGGAATATTGACTTCCACGGCTTTGAGAAGATCGCGGATCGTGAGGTTGATCTTGCTTGGGGTTGTAGTTTCAGTGTTTAATTGCGCGTGAATCTCTTGGGCTATGTTGTAAAAAGAAGCCAGGGTAGCTGCTCGTGCATCTTGCCGCAGCGCGAAAGCCTCTGGAGTCTCTTTAGTCCCCTTCCCATCTAAATCTTCATTGAGCGTAAGGGGCAAAACGAGATTCAGTGTGCCCGCAAGTTGCTCTAAAGTCAGTTGCCCAACATCTAAAAGCGAAAGCCCCTGCTCCGCTGCTTGCCAATAGTGGGTGACAGTTTTCTGGTAGATGGGGTTGCCATCGTTATCTATCCCAATTTGGATATTATTGCCATTGGCATCTTTGTCATAGGCCGTGAGTTCCTCCTGATCAATTTTGACACCCAACTGCCGTGCAATCGCTTGCAGCATCTCTTTAAGCGACGGCTTTTCGGCCCACGTCCCGCCGCCAAGCACTTGATCTCTATAATCTGTGGCATTAAACCACTCTTCCCTACCCTCCAGGGCCCCTAAAATTTCCCGTAACAGGGTGAGAATCTCATCCGAAAGAGCGCCACCGCCATTAGGATTAGTGGCAATCACGCCTTCTTTGCTGACCGCAACATTCAAATGCCCCGCCAGCCCGATGACAAGGAGAATCGAGGCAACGCCCGTAACGATTTGAGCGATTTGGGCAAACTTGGCAAGCGGATCAGCGCCCAGTAACATCCCCAGCCCACCCATGGCCCCGCCCATCAATGAACCAGCCGCCTTGCCTAAAAGCCCACCATCCACGGGTGGCGAGGCCCCATTGCCAAACTTTTTCCTTACGATTTTCCGCAGAAGTCGCGTGTTATTTAAGAGTTCAGCGTTGGTTTTCGTTAAAGCTTCATTAGACGCAGCAACTTTTTCTACTAATTCCTTATTAGCAGTCAGAACATCTTTCAAGGCTCTCAGTAAAGCCTCATTTTCAATGTAACTCTGTTGCGCCGACATAGATTTAGACCACAATCTTTGCGTAACTGATAGTCAGCGTAGAAAAACGGCCCGTGATGGTGGCTCCCGTAAAGCCCCCGCTAGTCGTCGGCGTTCCCTGAACGGTGATTTTAATTTCGCTCAGTTTGTACAAAACAGGGTGCTGATAATCAATTTGCCCATCAATGAATTTGCGGCCATCAGGCGCGGTACCGGACACAACCCCACCTGCGAAAACCGCAGAACCAGGCGGAATAGGCGAAGAACCGCCAGGGAAAGAACCATACTCACTTGCCGAAAGAAGGGCAACTCCCGTAATTGTGGCATCCCTCGCCCCCGTAAAGTTATAGGATCCATCAGTATTTTTAGTCATCTTATCAGATGCCAATTCCGCAGGGGTCTTTTGAAGCAACGAAGGCGGGATTTCAACAATATCGCTATAGGAAATCGGTGTAACAACTGCTTTTTTGAGCAGGGAAGCATTAGTTCTTAGCAGCGCCATTAGGATTGAGAAGATTTTGCCATCCTCACTCGTCGAAGATTCAGAAACATTGATGGTGTAGCCCTTAACTTTGCTAAAATCAAACAACTTGGCCGGCCAACCCTCGCCAGACCGATCCGCTTTTAGCTGGGCCCGTGAAATCATTTGCCCATTGGCCCCTGGCACAAGCTGAACCATGTAGAGAATGCTAACCTCTTCCAAGACAGCTTCCACCGCCTGTTCAATGGTATAGCCCGTCCCAATGAAGCACGTGTCGTCCATGCAAATGACGCTGGTAAAGGTGCAACTGCTTTTGAGATCGTTCCAATATTCCATGAAGCTGGGGCCATTGCCCCTGGACATATCAACCAAAGTCTCGTTAGCTTCCTCGATAACATCCTCAAAATCAGGCTTTGCAAGGGTAGCCGCAAACCACTTATGCTTGCCAATCTCAGTTTCTAAGTCTTTGACCGCTTTCACCGCCGTGAAAAAGCCATTTACCACGCTCTTTACCGCGCCCGCAACATATTCAACTTGCTGTTCAGCCTCTTCGCCGCCTACGGCCCCGGCCAGATTCTCGGCCAACATGAGCCAGCCCGTCGGGGAATTAAGCGAAGTAGTCGCTTGCGCTGCTTTAGCGAGATGTTCGCCCCGATGAACCACGTCTTTTGTTACCTTATCGGTATCTGAAAGCGTGACTCCATTGGGGCTTCCCTGAAGCACTTGGTACTTACAGACCGCAAAATCAACCCACATTCCTTGGCCCCCAAAGAATTTTTGAATAGGGGTCAGCGAATCAATGCTCCACGCCGAATACTGGCGCTCCATCTCCTTATTCACCGTTTCGGCTCGCGCCTTAGTCTGTGGACCGCTGGCCGCAGAGGTTACGAAGCTGCCCGTTGCATTCCGCATGGCAAACATCCACTCCTTTTTGAGCGGATCAGTGCCCTGAGTGGCAATCATTTCGCTCCAGACATCAGTGGGCATAAGACTTAGCCTTTACGATACAAGAATTATTCCGCAACCAAGCCGTGTTTTCTTAGGTCTTCTACGGCATGTATAAAAACTCGGATTGCACTCATCAGCCTTTTGTTATTCTCATTCAAGCGTAAATGGTCAGTACTTCGGAGGTTAATCACATCAGAGCTTAGAACGCCACTCTTGTAATACTGGCGATAGGCAATCTGGCTCAATTGATATGCGGAAGTATCCATTTCTTGCAAGATTGTAGCCATATCCTCCATTATATGGGATGCTTTTTCTGGCTGTTGTTCATTTTTTCGTAGTAAAACAGCAATCCTTTCCCATCCACGATGCCATCGTGGGTCTGTTAAAGAATAATCCCACGCAGGAGTTGGGCTAATTATGTAGTAATCACTTTTTAGTAAGAGCACCTCGTCCTTTAATTTAATTACGCAATTCCATTGATGAAGAACCTGACGGCGGTCATAAGTTTGCAGTGGGACTAATTGCTCAACTAATTCTCCCAGTTGCCCAAGCGATTCTGAGAGTTTGTTACGAAGCATTGTTTTATCATCAGCGGGCATAAGACTTAGACTTTCCGCTCTAAGAGCTTCCAAAGCAACGCCACGCCGCCAGCTACCCCAACCCGCTCGGTCAGCGTGAAGTAGGAAGGGCTGAGAAGCAACGCCAGCCAGAAGCTAACGCAATAGTAGCAACCGATCCCCCGCCAGAGCCACGCCAGCATGGGCAACCGCTTATGCTTCAGCGCAAACTCCGCCCAAGTGCGGGCCAAAAGAAATAAAGAAAAAGGCCCCTCTTCTGAAGAGATGGCCAGCGCCACACGATAAGTGGCGAGCAGACTAAAGAGCAGATCTTGCAGATAACTCAATTGCATCAGAGATATTCCTTTGCTTGCAGAAGCGCACGAGCGTAAGTGACTTGCTCGGCTACGGTAGGCTTGGCTTCCAATGTGGTTAGTTCAGTCGAATCCAGTTCGTAAACAAAGGAGCAAATGTCGCTCGCAGCGCGGATTTGAACTGCTCCACGGTCTAAATTCAAAGATCCTTTGGTTAATTTGACCTGAAAATCAATGCCCCGCAGCGAGCGAAAAACCGCTCCAAGTTTAAGGGCCCCATAAAAGGTCTGTTTGAAAAACAAGAGCGATTTAACAGAAACGGTCTGGTCACCTTGGTAGGTAACAGTCTTCCCTTTAGCTACATCTTTCGCGGAAATCGCGGTTTTAACGCCCCCCGCTACATCGATAAGGCACATTTGCGCGGGAATAAAGGTGTGCTGATCGTTGAGTTTGACTCCCAGAAACTCAATCACATCATGCGTCGTAACGCCTGTCGGCTTGGCAAGGGCCAAGACCGCATCATCATCATCACCAAACGCCAGCGCGTCCTCAATCTTATGGGTCGCGTCAGGAGTGCCCTTGAAGACGCGGTCATACCAAGCTTCTGCGCCCTTCTGGGCCTCGACGGGGTCAAAGAAGTTTTCGTCGGAAAGGGAGGCAAACAAGGCCGGATCCATATCCGCATAATCCACGCCCTTGCCCAATAACTCGGTGGTTTGCTTTTGGAAGCACAACGGATCGCTGACGGGCCCCGCTCGCACCCCTCGCGCCAACCGAATCTCGCGCCGCGTTGCTTGCCCCTCGGTGTGAATCGCGCTGATGAGCGCATCAAGGTATGGGATCAAGCTGTTGTTACAAGCCACGCTCATCTCGATTTCTAGGATAAGTTGCTGTCCCAGCAGCCAGTCAGTTTCCGTGGCCCAATAGCTGCGATGGCGTAATTCAGCTATTTTGCCTAACACGGGCCGGAGCAATTCGGCGGGCAAACAAAGGCTGTATTCTTGCCCCGTGAAGGCTGCTGGGTATGTTAAGGGCGCGAGCAGCATCTTAGCCTCTCCGCAAATAAGAGAATTCAAAGTCGCGCTGCGTGAAGGCCGATTGCAGGCTGGTAAAGGCTGCCCCCGCCTCGTTGCCGCCCAGCAGCAGCAGATGATCAACCAGCGGCTGCGCCACGCTGGGCAACGGATCGCACGGCCCCAGGATAAAGTTGCAATAGGGCAAGGCTACCGCGCCCAGCGTGTTGGCCGCCGTGTTGAAGACTAACACGAGGGCGTTATTCTCCACTGCGGTTCCAGGGATCGGGGGGAGCGCTATCCCTGGCTGAATGAAGGTCTGGGTGATGTTATATTCAACCAGAGATAGCGCCGAAAGAGCTTTTGTTGCAGAGAGCATCGCCCCCAAGTCGTTTTGGCAAGCCATAAGGTCTGTTGTAGCGACAACAAAGCTGGTCGCCGCACGCTGGCTTGGGTCTTCCTCGGTGAAGACCAGGGTGACTTTTATCGGAAGCGCTTGCATTAACCTCTGGCTTTGCGTCCTAGCCGCATGCCCTTTCTACCAGAGTGAATCATGTCGGCAAAGAGGAATCGATCTGCGCCGTTGCCTGCTGAGTCAGCAATGCAAATTAAAGCAGTATCTTTTACACCCGCTGCTGTATATCCACCGATATACTGAACAAGCTCTTTAACCTTTAAATTCATCTTCGAATCCTTTATTCCGCCTGAGATAAAGTCGGAATTTGGTTTCTTTAAAAGAGGATTAAAGCAGGGAAGACTTATCGTAATTGGAATTAGGAGCCCAGTTTCAAAGACAAAATGTCCTTTAGTTGCAGTGCTGGCGGTCAGGGGTAGTGCGTCAAAGTTTGGGGCAACTTGATCTACGTAGTAGGCCTGAACCTGAATATCGTTCACAATCATGCCTGTTAAATTTGTAAAGGCTTTGGTTACAGCCGTTAGAGAGGGACCAACCCCAAACGCAGTCATATCTAGTCCCCAGTCTGTGCCTCCTGGAGGAGCATGGAAACTGATTGTTGAGGTTTCGGTGGAATCGTCAGCTTCCTCTAATTCTATTTTCACCATGTAAGGTAATTGGGTGTAGGACATTTGTTAGACTACCTTTCCGATAGTAGACGGTGTTTCGATAATCATCGCACGAATAAAATACTTAATGGGAGACCCGTAAATGGACACACAGTTTGCCTTTACAGCAGTAATGGCATTCTGTACCAGCAAATGGGTTGTATTCACCTGATCGGTTGTCCCATCAACCAGAATTTCTTGGACAAAGCCAGGGATTGTATATTTTACCGTGTTATACATTTCATCAGCAAAAAGAAGGGCTAATTTTCTTTCTTTTTGGTAGATGGTCGTAGGAGGAGTGCCAATTGTTGTGTCTATCCAATGAAACGTGGTACTGAATTGACGACAAAGACCATTTGTTGCCGGAATTGCTTTACCTGGTAAGTCTTTAGCCCAAGCCTCTAGCGATGTTGCAAAAGGAGACCCTAAAGCCCCAGGAGTCCACTTGATCGGTACACCGAAATTCGACATCACCAACATGGACTCATTGATGATGCAATTGACCTTAATTGTCTTACACAGGAAAGCCATAAAGAGCCTCCAATTCGAGTTTCTGTCGATTTAAGGAAGAGTAATGAAACGTGGCTGCTTCAATGAGCCTGCTTATTGATTTTGAAAGGGCTTTGGGGGGCTGGGTTGAAACAACTTGCGTCCAGCGATAACAAGGGTGATCTACACAAAGCATTGTTGTTGCTCGCCAATCAACCGTGTAAATAAGCCACATTTCACCATGCTTTTTTATGGCAGCGGCAACGTTTCCCATGTCAAATACTTTAAAATCTTCAAGATTCAACCCAAAGGCTGCAAAGGTTGCCTTGATACCTTGCATTAAACCACGAAATCGCTCGAAAGCAGCTGGATCTTCAGAGGCATCTACGACCTCCGTTGGTTTTTCTGGGTTGCCTAACGTGAATTGCGTTTCTGAAATAACATTGATAAATGGGCA
>JFJP01039497.1_pt1 | contig 26651 bp, 34 predicted proteins | sample 431651 | NCBI WGS metagenome assembly JFJP01 (sample SAMN02602958, study PRJNA72255) | Microbial mat metagenome, whole genome shotgun sequencing project. | biome: fresh water; feature: sink hole; material: water; isolation source: purple microbial (photo- and chemosynthetic) mats found in...
ATTTAAAACATTGCTCACTATGGCTACACTAATGAGGGTCCAACTAAGACCAATGCACTCAAACCAATTGCTAACCAGGCTAATCATTACCGTTGATAACGAGAAGATGATGCTAATCAGGCAATTACAAGGTTCAACTGAACCAGAACTATTCCGAACAAAGGTATTAGACACCTATTTCAAAACCGACCCAAAAAACTCAAGGCACATGGTAGTTGGGGAACACAAGATTAAAACCTGGTTTAACAAACTAAGGGTCTTCAACGATGAAGACCTCATGGAAATATATAAACCCATTGGCTTAGCTAAACTCAAAAAGGGAGATGTATTCCGCTTCAAGGATAAAGAAACAGTAATGGTATACGATGGGAAGTTATCAGGCGATGGTAGATTTCACTATCACCGATTTGATGATGCTTGTGATATCCACTCTGTTAAAGACGGCTCTAAACTAATTGAAACAGACTTTGAATTTTAAAATAAATTGACATGACAAAACAACAAACCGAGCAGGTTATCTTCCTGCTAAATCAAGGCTTCCAGATTATCGTAAAAATCGACAAGGTAGCATTAGAAATTGGGTTAGCTACAAATAACTCAGAACCATTCAAAAAAACCAATGCCTTCTCAATCAAGGGTAATGGTTCTCTGGTAGCAACACTATCTATTCCAAGCAATGGAGTATTCCTGGTTAACAGCCATGGTAGATATCTCAGAGTATTTGATCACCATGGGGAATGCCTGATAATATATGGGCCCACCTTTGATTCATCCGAAAAAACCACCCTACTGTACAATGAATCAGATAACCCTAACAGGCTGGCTCAATTAAACAGTATCAAGGTTGGCCAAACAGTTCTCATAAAACAGGTACTGGATGAATGCTTGCACAGTTACATACCCTGGGAAACCATATTGGGTGAGTATAAATGGGTAGTACTCAACTCATTACATTTCATATCATGGTGTGGAACTAAAAAGGAGCTGGATGTGGTCCTTGCTAGTAAAGATATACAAACCGAAGAACTAAGGGATGATACTCTTGGGGAAGATGAACTAGTCTTCTTAGTAGGCATTGGGAAACAGGAACTTATCATCCAACAGGATGGTCATACAGAATATGGGATTTACATTGTATCACAATTATAAAAACAACAAATGGAAAAAGAATTAACAATCCTTCAGCCTCAATTGGGCTTTAACAAATGTACTGGTGAATGGTATGGAGCTGCACCAGTAATGGAATCACTAAACTACATAACCTCTAAACTGGGCATACTGGACTGGGAGCTTTATCGGAAAGCCCTGGCTGAATATGTACGGAATCGGGATGTATATGACATGGGTCATAACAACTCTAGGCTACTCCGGGCAAGGATAATTGGTCTAGCTAACGAGTGCTATCAAAAGGGTAACCCAGATAATGAATGGTTGGACGAAGCCATTGTAAACTTACACATGAGTATAGAGTATTCTAAAACCAATTTTGATTACTTCAACTCTAATTACCCAATCTTCCCGCTCGGCTATTATAAACAGATAATTCAAATTGCCAAAGGTGTAACAGGATTTGTTAACATTGGGGATAGCAGAAGATCTGATTTTAATTCAGAGACCTCATTTATTAAACCCCTGATTTCAAGGCATCTGGTCCATTTCTACTCAGATTGGGAAAAACATAGTAAGGCTCCAAACTTATGGGCCCAAGGGATTATATCCGACTTAACCAATGTGGATTATGGGCAATACCAGGACATGGCTAAAAAACAGATAATGGCTAAATTAACTGAGTTATCCGAAGAGGGGGTATACTTTGATATATCACTAATGCGTAAAGAAATTAGAAGACGTACTTGGTGGTATAAATTGATAAACCTTTTCACTAAATAAGGCAATGCTTCTAGAGTATAGCATATTATTTACTTAATAAACTCACTCTAGAAGCATTAAGTTTTTCTAGTAATAACCCAGGCTATGCCTATTAATATCATTTATATGAAACTGTTAAAGATTGAATTAAGGACTTCCCATACTGGGCTAGATAATACCACAATCCAGGTAAATGAGGAAAGATATGAGAACATTATGGCCATGTCAATATCAACGGGTGCCTTTGAGGTTAAGGTTATCCATGGTACTGAAGAGATGAAAAAACTAAACCCCAACGCAAGGCAAACACCCCCCAAGGTGGGCCTTGCTTTTATCGCTAAGGCAAGGGATATTCACCACCATGCTATTAGGAAATCCCCAATTAAAAGAGTACCAGAAGAACAAACTAAACTAGAATTCAATGACCAGGATTAACGCAGGCATAAACCCAAAAAGGCTGACCAATGAACACCTGCTTGCCGAACACCGGGAAATAAAAAGGGTATGCGAATTATATTACCGAAGGTGCCTTAAAAAGAAACAAGGAGGTAGGTTATCCCTGGCTCCTACGGAATTTACATTAGGCAAGGGGCATGTATTATTCTTTGTAGAGAAGCCAATTTATACTTTACAAAGGTATATACGTATTAGGGATGAATGTACTAATCGTGGCTTTAATGTTACCGATTTCCAGGATGCTTGGAAGGTATACTTCAGTGGAGAATTTAAAATGAACTTCCCAGTTCATACCAGGAACATTAAAAATTATCCGGTAGAATACCTACCAGCTAAGGCCCATATAGATAACAAATCCATAAGCCGTAAGGATGCTCTGGGATGGCCTACCCTGAAAAAATTTGTATTTTTATTTTGATTTATTTTGTATATTCAATTATTTATATTATTTTTGTATTGTTATTTTAATCAATAAATAAATAAATATCTAAAACATTGCTCACATGACTGAAACAAAACAAGGCTCTGCTACCACTGCTACTGCAGAAACAGCAACAAAGAAATCAGCTATCGCTAAGGTTCAAAAACCTAAAGCCAGTACAAAACCAGTTACCTCAATCAAGGAAGAAGCCAAAAAGAAGAACACTTCTTCATTGCTTGACCACCTTAAGGTTGAAACCAATCTCTTCGTCCAAAAACCAAAAGGGGGAAACACTGGAGACCATTTATTCCGGGAAGGAATTTTACCTTCAGGTACCAAAAACTCTGCCAGGAAAAAAATCCGGAAGAACCTTGATACCTTTGCTGCAAACTTCCTGGCTTACTCGGAAAAAAAGGACACCAAAGCATCGAAACAGTTGAAGGCTGACTTCGACAAATACTATGCCAAAGTCTACAAAAACAACGACTACACATTGGCTTCCCTCTTAGGAGGTAACACCAAAGGTGGCCGTAAGGAATCAATCGAAGGCATGCTTAAAACCATCAAAGGAATTAAGTAATCCCAAGCTCTCAAGACTTAAAAATCTTACTACCTTAGTAAAAAAGGCGTATCTTATTGGCACACAGTAAGGTACCCTTTTTTAAATCCTATCGAACCAAACATCAAAAAATCCTCACTAAAAAACTTACTAAAATGAACAATCCGATTTACGTTTTTGCAATGGAAGATTGCCTAGAAATTTACCAATGCCGCGACCATTATTCAGCCTTTGATATGCTAAGGCAATCCCATTATGCTGAAGACAGCTTCGATAATATGGATACTGAAGCTATTGTGCTAGTCCATATAACCACGCATGCTGACGAAATCAATAAATACCACCAGAGGGTGATTACCAGAGAGATATTCCTATTAGAGCTCAAAGAACTTTGCTTACTCAATAATTGGCCAATACCCAGCCAATGTAAACTGGCTGAAGCCTCACTTATAAAGAACACACCTGATGAGGGTGATGAAGAGAAACCCAATTACGATGAATTAAGAGGTTCCTTCTGGCCAATGGAAATAGGCATGGGTATGCAAGAATACAGAGTCCATGGTTACCGTAAAGGTGACTTAGAACCCTGCACAGAACAAATCTACTCCTATGGCTGCTTAACAGATGAACATGTGGATGCAATCATGCATGAGGTAGCCATACAGGATGTACTTACCGAGGCCCCCAAATATGGCCAATTTGTAATGGTTAAAGTATCAGAGAACTACTATGAATACCTGGAAAAACTACTAAGTATCATGACCATTGATGATGATAAGTACCTGTACAATTTCTATTACCACCACATGGAAGGCTACATAAACGTAATAGAGACTGAAATAGGTTACACTCTACTCCTGGATATCATAGAAGAACCTGGTAAGTTATTATACAATGAAATACTGAAACACAGTAACTTTATCCAAGAGGGCCTTGCTTCATTCTTGGACCCAAACCATGGAGGTAATATATCAGAGACTCACATATCAATCGCATCAGAAATTATATTTGGATAACATGGAAAGAAAGAAACTGTCAGAAATGACCCAGGAAGAGGTAAAACAGATACCAGACATAGAATGGGGGAACTGGAACCCATTTGAAAAGAAGTCATGCGATACATGCCTACACTTAGTTCAAGCGGTATCATTATGGTGTAACTGCATACCAGCAATTGAGAAAAGAGGTACAAGGCTACCCGGAGTATATAGGTGCGACTACTGGGTTCCGGATTGGAAACATATACCTAAGAAGTATGACACTGTCTATTATCATGAACAATGGAAAAACCAGAAGCCAAACGTACCAGCTAAGGCTCCTAAGGAACCAAGCCACTCTAAGGAGGAAAACATAAGCAAGAACAAGCAAAGATGGCTAAAAATTAAATCCTACATAAGAGGACTCACATAAGGTAAGTTATATTGATTTTTTGAAAACCAGACGCAGAGGAAACCGTGAGGAATTACTCTGCCTCGTTTGTAGATATCCCACCTTGAAAATAATGTATTTTTATTTTAATATATCAATTATATTTTGTATTTTTGTACTGATAAAAAAATAATCAATAATTTAAAACATTGCTCACATGCGAAACCCAGATTTCTTACAAGCCCTACAAATCATACAGGGCAATCACTCAACGAAACTTATTATTAATCATTGCAAACCTGGAGGTCAGGTACCAGCACCAGAGAATCCCAAGATTCATATCATTGGCTGCTGTGCAACAGTTATTAACAACCTGATTAACGCAGGCTATACCCTATCAATGGAAGAGGGGATGCTGCAGGTAGACAAATACTAATCACCATGACAACAAAAACAAAAACAGCACTTTCACTTGCAGGTTTAATACTTGCTATCATGATGTACTTAGGTGCAAGCCATGCAGAGTACAAAGAGGAAACCTATTTCAATATACCTGATACTACACTTCAGGTAATATATGAAAGACTAGACGATGCCAATCAGGCATATACCAGGGACAATGTAATTGGGGAATACAAACTTATAAAATCTGAACAAAGATGAAATACTTTATCCTATCATCAGCAGACGATTCTCAGGGAATAGGTTCCATATTTATCATACCAGAAGGTGATATGGTTGACATTGTACAACACCCAGATGAGGATGACAACTCAGAGGTAGCTAACTTCTTCATAGATGGAGAACCAATTAGCCTGGACATACTCGATTACGAGGTTATTGAAGCAACAGACTTAGTACACAAATAAAAATCAAACAAAACAAACAAAATGAAAAAAGAAAGTATCACAAGCGACATCAACTTAACGCTTACATTCTCAATGGAATTCTTTTTAAGCCCCGATAGGGCTCAGGGTACACAATGGGATGACTTATCCCAATTGGCCAGAAGTAAAACTAGTAGGATAACACCTGTCCAGTTCAACCTTATCAAGGATATGATAAAGCCACAGCTCAACAATGCAACCATTGAACAGATATTGGCTAACGTATTCGAATGCTCTATGGAATTTCAAGACACCGTATTCACTGATTTCCAAGTAGGCCCAGTGCCAATTCCTCACAAAGCCACAAAGTTTAACCATATAATAGAAGAAGACGATGAAAATTAAATATGAAGACTTGGTGCTAACGGGAGAGGATGCACCTGACTGCTATTCGGTTGAAGATAACAAATACATGGGCTACATTGTTGCCAAAGGTACACTGGAAGAACTAGCTAAGGGTGATTGGCATAATCTATTCGATGGTACATTCGGTATAGAAGCAGGAGACGAAGAACTATGGCCACCAGAGTTCAACTATGTAATCATAATGGAAGACATGGATGATGTACAGGATTACTACAGGGTATATAATTACGATTGCGACCCATGCGGAGTCTATGCTGTTAAACACATGGAGGAGCGATTGGAAGATGGAGATATCACATTAAATGATATAAATGACATGCTCACAGACTTCAATGCTCTGCCACTTAAACTACACGATGGGCCAGACTCTTTTATCTGGCTATGGGTTATGTCTGATGAAGACTATCAAAAATTATTTGATAACCCCATTGAGCCACGGGATGTTAATCATTATGAATCAAAACATTGTGGATGCGAACATGATTGCTGTGGATGCGTATCTTCCAGAACTCTGGAAGTGGTCAACAATCACAATGGGTGGATATCAATATTCTTTAACGTTCAACTCAACTACTAATATGATACCAAACAGAAGAGTAATTGGCCTACTGAGCATGGGAATGGCCATGTCTGCGATGGCCGCTTCAGGTATGGGGCCAATAGGACAAGGTCAAACCAGAGAAAGAGAAGACAAATCCTTCTTACGTAAGAAATGTAAATCCTGCAGCCTATTACATGACTGCCAGATACATAGATACAGGATAAGAGCTAACCATCAAGCATGTAAACAATACAAACCAAAAAATAAGTAGAATGAAAACATCTAATCAGAAACCACGGTTTACACTAGTGATAAGCTTCATGCAAAGACTCACTGGTATTAGTCATACCAAAGCCATAGAAGAACCCTTCCAAAGTAAGGTAAAGGCAAAAGCCACCTGGGATGAAATTAAGGATGATACAGTTAGGTATGCCTGGATATATGACCACGTGCTCAACACTAAGACTACCTTACAAAAAGACAAGGTGCTCCTTGAAATAATCGAGGAATCAAACGGTAAAATAATATGACAGCAACCAAAGAACCCAGGTGCACCAATATAAGGTGCAAGAACTATAGCATTGCTAATACCAATGGATGTAACCTTCTCAGGGATATCACAGATTGTAATAAAGCAAAAGACAATAATCAGGTATCACACTATGATGCCACAATTCAATAAATCAAATGAAAACAAAGTACAAAGACATTGAAGTTCCAGAAGGAACAAAAGGATTGGTTTACCTATGCGAATACACTAGAGGAGAACCAAACAACCAGTTAATTATCAGAGGAGTTGGCTTCTTCAGTTCAGTGTGGAAAGCATTGGAAGCCTATGCTAATATCCCCAACCCCGCCTCCCAGATAGTAATGGAGACCAAGAGGGAAACCTTTGAACAGGCCCTGGAGAAACTTCACAAGAACATGGAAAACCAAGAATGGGTAAACGACTTAGATAATTATTTATAATATGAAACAGATACACAGAGACCTCATAGACTTATTCTTAGTTACAAATCAAGGAAGTAGTAAAGAAACCTTTAAACATCTACTAGAGATATACCTAATGGAGCATTACGAGAACATGAATACAACAATATCATATGTTGGAATGGGTACTAAGAAGCCAGAAGAGAAACAGGTAATAATAAACCTGAGCATAGAATCCTGGTACTCCAGCCATGGCCGGGTAATAAAGAAGCTAAGAGATTTATACCACCAGAACAAAGGAGTAACCATTGATTTCATGATAAGAGACCATGGTGATAGTAAACGTCCAATGGCATACCCAATCAAAGCAAGAATAGACATCAAATACATATAAGCCATGAACAAAGTACTCGAATTCAAGACATTCAACAGCCCACTAGACTTAACTAAATGGGTAAATGAATCCTCATTCACAATTAACATAAAGGGGATAACACCAATCCGAAGAATCCGAAGAAGTGAGGAAGGCCTAACCTTATTCTACTACAGAGAGATATAACTATGCCCACTCCAAAACAGAATAAAAGGGAAACCATCCAAAGGTATAATCCTAATGATTATCAGAAAGAGTAAAGAACAAAGGATGGAACAAGAATCCATGGGAAGGTATCAAGCCCCCAAGCAAACAATGGCTTGAAAACAAACACTGGCTCCAAACAAGGAATTAACCCAGTTACCCCATATAAGGATAACATATATACAATAAGGATATAGGCAACCAATCAATAAAGGTACCTATATCCTTTTTCTGTATCCGATAAAGGATACCAATCAATATCAACCCCCCCAACAAAACAATTAACCAATATCTGTAGATATAATCCTACTATATATGCTAAGGTAATATAATCCAATCATAAGGTACTATAAGGGATTACCTGGGTTATTATGATTAAGGATCAAGGAAGGCTATCAGGGTAACCAATCAAGGTACAAGGATATGGTGAAGGATATACCAACAGATTAATTTTTCGCAGTACTTACTTATATCAATATCATCAAATACATAGCTCAATCTCAAGAAATTTCGTGGGGGTTTTTCCGAGCCGATTTTTGCCCTAACGGTACCCCCATAAGGCCCTATTTAAGCCCTATTTCCGAGAGACCTTAAGGCCCTAAAACCACCATCCTTGAGGCAATCCTGGGGCCCTATTTATCCCCATCCCAGCCTAATTTCTATAAGGCCTTATATATACAATATAGCTAAGGATTCCAGGCTAGGAAACATTAAGGCCATATCACTCTATCTCAATAAAGCCCTACTAACTAACCAACGGACGAGAGAAGATACCATCCTTAAGGTAATATCCCCATCCCCATCCTCAATCCTAGATTCCATTAAGTCTTATATATATAAGGGACTAACGGACCTGGGGAAAGGATAAATCTAGGATTCTAATTTCATCGAGCTAACGTATCGCGTATCTAGGCGTACAGACCAAACGGACCCCTTTATTAAATCCTAGAACCGACAGAATCCTTAATCCTTGAGGATACCTTTTATATTAGCTTATATATATATAATATAATGCTTGGGATGGTGAAGGATTATTTACCTTTTTCTGTTACGGATTTGGGTTTCTATTTTGCCTTAAGGATTGCCGTTCGCAAGGCAAATTAGGGCTTGGGAAGGATAATTTCCTAGAGGACTTTTCTTAATGCCAAGTAAGTTTATATTACTTATAAGTAAAAGTATTACTAGGAATATCCTGGGCAATATCCTACTTGCCTTGAATTATATTTGTTTGATATATTATATATTCAATTATTTGTTGTATATTTGCAATTGATTTAAAAAATTAAATTAATAATCATTTAAAACTCACTCATCATGAACAAAGACTTCACTTTCACTACAATGCAAATCCTTTACAAGATTGCTAACTGGGAATTAGAACCTCTCACATTATCCGAACTTAATTTCCTACTGAAACATTTCATTCCCAATACTCCAGTCGGAAACTGGGCTTCGGGTTCCCCAGACATTGAATCCTATATACTGGAAATCCTATCGGATATGCCAGAAGCTTATCCTATTATCCATCTCCCAATGCGGGACTAAAACAATCAATATCATGAACACAGCATTAATTCTCAGAAACATTAACATTGAGCTTGACAAATTCACAGTGCTCGGTAACCAAACTCCAGTTGCCAAAATCCCAAGTTATCACCATGAGGAACTAGGAAACAATTCCTCAACCTTGCAGGTAATTATACATCAGATCCGAACCCCTAAGGATCCCTATATCAGGGAGGAATTCTATTCCAAATGTACCGACCTCCATGAAAGGTTCAGGACAATGGATATGAATGCCCTACTAGGAATTGATCCTCTTAACCATGATGAGGCAGAATTATTCTATAAGGTATATGAAACAGACTGGGCCTTACAACTTTATAGGAATAAGGCTGAGGATACCATCCTGGCTCAATTTACCGATGATGCCCTGGTATTAACCTTCACAGAATCTGGGCTTGATGCAAACTGCTAGCGACTAACAGACTCCAGCGACTAAAGGCTACACCTAATCTAGTGTAGCCTTTTCTTTTGTGTGAATAATAATACCATCATACAGACCAATCCCTCTAGCTACGGGTACCTGGGCATAAGGCCATGGCTAAAATACGGACCGCATCCTTGGGCTTTTCTTGGAACCTTTCCTTAGGCCTTAAGGTAATATAACATCAGGGCCCCAAATCCTTCGAGCCACGTGTGTTACGCCCTAAAGGCCCACAGACCAACAGACTGGAGATTCCCAACAGACCGAGCCTTATGGTATATCAAGGCAGGGCTTAGGAGCCATCGAGCTACGCATCCTACGAGCTAACGGGCTAACCATCCTTGCCATACCCACCCATGTAATTATTGAATTTTTTTGATTAAATTTTATTTTTGTTTTATTTAAAAAAATTAATTAAATAAATAAAAAAACTTTAACATTTTATTTTTTATATTTTTAACTAAAAAAATAATTTTAAATTGAGCGATTATTTGTTATTTTGCATCGGCAAAACAAAATAAGAAATAATCACTATTTTAACAGTTTATAACAGTTTTGTTAAAAGTTCTTTGACATTTTGAAAAATACATTTTTAGTACGAATTATTTCGTATACTAAAAAATAATTATAATTGATTTATTATTTTGTTTACACTAATTTTAAAAAATCAATCAATTAATTTTTAAACATTGTATGTTATGAGTACATTTAATTTTTTTAGTAATGAGAGTTTATTCGCAAATAATGTGAATAACAATAAAAGCGATTTATACAAAGTAGATGCTTATAAGTTTGCACTTCAATCTAAAAATAAAGATATCGAAACAATTTTAGATAGTGAAACAAAACGAATTTTAAGACATTCGTTTTTACAAAAGTATAAATTAAAAGTCGCAAAGCATATTATTTTTATTTTAAAAACGCAAAAAGATATCAATGTAAAAAACGATGCTGTAAATAGTTTTGATAATTTTTATAAAACGTGTTTTACTGTTAATGATTATACTTTATTGTCTTATTGCGAGAATAACACGGGTGCAAATAATCAAAAAGTATTTATTGAAATGTTTCAAGTGATAAACCAATTTAAAAAACCAGTTTCACAAATTGAAACAGTTGAAAAAACTGCAAAAGTTGAAAAAACTGCAAAGGTTAAAAAAATTGCAAAAGTTGAAACAGTTGAAAAAATTTCACAAGTTGAAAAAACAGTTTAATAATTAAAAATTACAAACTACAAATTAAGCTATCTAATTAATTTTAGATAGCTTTTTTTTTGTCCCGTATAATTGTACTATTTTTTTGATTAATGCAAACACCGTCCCCCTCCCACAATTCCAGGAAAATCCCACGCACACATTAAGGGATTCCCCACACACCACACTCCACATTACCCCCTTGTGTTATAAATCCCCACTAATCAAATCCAAAGCTCCCCAGCCCCAAAAATATATTTGAAAATTTACCTCCCAGCAATATAAGGGCCTCACACAAAAAAAGCCCAGAGATTAAATTCCCCCAGGCTTATTCTTAATGCAATATATCAGGTACCTATGGCTTAATTCTGGCTATCTTTAGTAACTCCAATAACTAGCAATATAATAATTAACCAGAACATAAATGGCATTACTAGAAGGAATGCCAAAGCAATGAGAACCATGATTACCCTATCCCTAAATGTTACCTCAGTTACATATGCCTTCCCCTGGTTATCATAATTAATCCCTGGGTACCAACTTAAAATCAGATACATTACCCCAAATAGAATCCCGGCTACCAATGATAACATCAGGTAAACCACCCCTATTAGGTCTACCCAGCTTAAACTTAAAACCTGTTCCATATACCCAATTGTGCTTTAATGTTTGAGGCTGATTCTCTTCTCTGACCTAGTTCCCGGTTGATTGATTCTAGCTCCTCATTGGCTTTCTCTATCCTTCTATCCATCTCATGTTCTGAGTGCTCTATGATTAAGGTAATCACTGCCCCAATCATCCCGGTATTAGCTGTTACCAGTTCCTCAATGAATCCTGACTTAGCTAAGAACTCTTTGGCTATGGTTAGGGTATGTTCTGAGTATACCATCCTTCCCATGGGTTCCTCCTTAAATACTCTCTTCCCCTCATTAGTTATATCTTCCTTGGTAAGGAATATCTTAGCTTCACCCCCCGAGTGGTTCAATTTCTCCCCATCGAAGAAAGGCCTGGAATCTTCCATGTGATTGGGTTCGATGGAGTTACCTCTGGGGTTTCTCCTTCCTTCATTTAACCCCAGGTTATGAGCTTCATTCTGTACCTTATATAAAACTGTAGTGAAGGTTTTCTCAATCCAATCCGAGGTAAATTTAATCCCAGATTCCTTGAGGTAATGTTCTACATTTAATACCACGTCTACCCTTAGGGCATCCTCCTGGATATTCCTTGCCCAGTTCTCTATACCATGTGAGGTTAATTCTTTTACAGAAAAAATCTCCTTGGCCCATTGCTTTGCTGTTTTCATTTCTTAGGTTTTTTGTTGTTGGATTTTTCAAATGCTTCGGCAAAAGCGAAGTTCTTTTTAACCTTTTGAGTTTTCTGGTCTGGTGCTACTACTGATTTTAGTTTCTCTTGTAGAGCAAAACTGTTTGCAGCAGCACTTCTTATTACTTCTAATACTGTAACCGATAGGCTTTTCTCACCAATTTCAGTTATCTTACATAGGCAGGTGCAACCATACTCGATGTGGCCTACCGTTTTGGGGATGAACAATTTACAAAAAATAGTTCCGAACTTACCCATTGGGAAGGTTCCTTTTTTGCCCTTAAAAACGTCTACATTAATTCTCTGGCCTTTCTCCAGTTCGATTTTTCTTTCTTTGTTTTCCATGATTCTGTTTAAAAATTGTTTTTACTCGGGATTATTTTTGAGCTTAGCTTTGGTAGCTCTCTGTTTCTTTACTACTGGTTGTTTAGCTTCAGGCTTTGGCTTTGCTGTCATTTTCTGAGCTACTACTTGTACAGCCTGTTTCATTACTGAGGAAACAGCTTCTCTAACCGCTTTTGAGTGGTTAGACTTCTTATCCATTATTAATAGGAACTCTTTGGCAAGTTTAACTGAATCCACCTCCATAATCATGTGGGGTTCTGCCTGAACATCGGCTGTAAGTACCTTAATATCTGGTTTTACCTTAGAGAAGAACTCAGCATCCATCATTACATCGAATATACTCCTTCTCATACGGTAGTTTTCATATTTATTCAGAGGGTTTGCTTCTACTGATTTTCTGATATTAGCATTATAACCATCCACCATGGCTTGGTATTCATTATTTACCAGATTATTCACTACAATTGGAAATTCTGGGTTCTCTATGATAACCCTTAACATTAGACTCCCATCATTACTTGGTCTGTTACTCATACTTTTTAATTATTTTGTTTAATTTGTTATAAATGTTTATTACTGCTTCTTTACCGGCATCTTTTACGAGCTTATCAATGCTTCTAGTGAGGTTTGGTATGTTTCTCAATGATAATTGATACTTGTACTCCTCTTCAACCTCTGGTGACCAGACCCTGATAATGGTTTTGTCGTTAGCCAACGGCTGTTTTAGGGTTAAATACCCATTAAAACTAATATCCCGGCTCACTTTAACTCGGTTAGCTAATATAGCGGTACCATCCCTTAGTACTTCTTCCACTATGGTTCTGTCCAAAGTGTATTGGGTCATGTAAAAGACCTCTGTACCAACTTTTAATTTCTGAAAACTGTCCTCGGTTTTGGCCTTAACAGTGCTTTTCTTAACCTTTCTCATATATTATAAATTGTAATTATTTTAAGTAGAATAGAACATTGGGCCCTGCTTCTAGAAATAGGTATTTCCACAGCATATTTCTATTGCAATACCTATATAACTATAGTATATAACATATAAAATAAGCAAAATGAGGTCATTAGAAAATCTAAGGGTTTTGGGGGTATGCCAGGGCCAGGGAACTTTACTCTTCCCATTCAAGCGAAATCTCATTGGAAATATAGAACCAAGAGGTTGTTTTCATACCAAAGGAGAAGAACAGTGGAAACTTAATTTTGGTGATACACCTTTTTTGAGGAATTATGAGCCAGGAGATAAGACAAGTAGTGGTAAGAAACTATACGAGTTAATAAAGAGTGCAGATATCATAATTGGCTCACCAAACTGTGGTACAAGTAGTATTCTTTCCTATTCTCGTAAGAAAAGCTTGGGTAAACCAAAAGAAGATGAAACTATCAAACTGTTCATCAGTGTGGTAAAAGAGTTTAAGCCAAGCATATTTGTCATGGAAAACCTCCCAAAGCTTTTAGACTTCATACCAGAAGAAGAGTGGGTTAAAAACTTCAGTGACTACGATATCATTTTCCATAACCACTCGGTTTCTGCATTTGGAAATTCCCAATTATCTCGAGTTCGGTTGATAATAGTAGCAGTGAAAAAAGGGTCTTCTCTAGCAACTATCAAACAATTCAAAAAGATATTCAAAGTACGTAAGCCAAAGCTAACTAGAGAGTTGCTAGACTCTAAAAGACTTGATCCAAAATACTGGCCATTGAATGGTAATCGCCGGGAAATAAATGACCACAAGGTTTGCATGTATGATTACCGGGATAGGGATAAAACCAAATTGAACCTTGCTCAGATAAGGGAACTCTGGGCAAGGGATTTCAAGGAATGTTACAAATGGCCAATCAATTCTGAGAAGATGAAAACGCTACCCGGTGTTTATCGCAATAACCCAGATAGACCACCAATGACTGCAAGGAAGCAAGATAGGCAATTTCGGCCTGATGGTGTTATTCACTCTCCTGGTGAATTAGCTGTAATCCAGGGTTTACCAATCAGGTACAAGCTATACAATGATTTGAAGAACTTTACTAACTACTGGACGAATAAAGGTAGAGTAGCTGTTACTAAAGGCCCCACATATGAGATGGGGGTATGGTTTAAAAAATGCTTACTGAGATAGAACCGGAAATGCTCGTGTTTATTTCTTTTTCTTACTATATATAAGTATATATATAGGTCTTTTTCTTTATATATACTACTACCTAGAGTATTAAGAGTATTAGCTAATAACCAATACAAGTAGAAGTAAGGTATCTACTGATACCTTACTCTATACTATCGTAGATAGCTTCTACACGTATGCGTATATGCGAGGGAAGCCCATTGGGAATCTTTGATTTGAATTAGAATTTGTTGAAGATAGCTAACTGGATATGATTGTATGGATAAGATGATAGATTAATATAATACAAGACTACTAAAACTATTAATGTAAAAGCATGTTTGAAACTTATGGCAAAAAATGTAATTGATACTGAAACCAAGTATCTCTCTTCAGATGAGTTAAAGATACTTGCTAATGTTGTTAAGGATGTCATTTACTTTGCTACATTCATCTGGGTAATCAACCCCATGAAAGGTAAGGTAAAATTCGACCTATACCCTTACCAACGTTCAGTAATCTATCAATTCCTGAAACAGAGATTTAACATCATTCTTAAATTTCGACAAGCTGGTATCACAGAATTGATTTCAATGTACTGTTTATGGTTAGCTATGTATCACCCCAACAAGAAGATTAACATCATCTCAATTAAGGACACAATAGCTAAGAAGGTACTGAAGAAAATCAAATTCATGTACAAGAATCTTCCACCATACCTTCAGGTTCCAATCATCAATGGTAGGAAAGGAGAGTATGGTACTTCAATGGATATGGAATTCAGTAATGGTTCTATCATCACTTCTATACCAACCACTGAAGATGCGGGACGTTCTGAGGGCTTAACCTTACTGGTTATCGATGAAGCAGCAATTATCCGATGGGCCTCAACAATTTGGGCATCTGCTTTCCCAACTCTATCAACTGGAGGCTCTGCTATCATCAATTCAACACCTTTGGGTATGGGCAATTTCTACCATTCAACTTGGGTAGGTGCAGTAGCTGGAGAGAATGGGATAAACCCAATTCGGCTTTATTGGCAGACAGTTTTGGGACCAAAGAGAACAGCACAAGAGATTGATGGTGACTTCTTATCTTCAGGTAACTCAGTATTCGATTTGACCGACATCAAAGCTATCGAAGATATGTTATCTGAATACCCTCCATTGAAAACTAGATTCAACGGTCAATATCGAGAATTTAGTGAAGTGGATAAAAACAAAGAGTACTTCATTGGTGCTGACTGTTCCACTGGACGTAGTGCTGACTCCTCTGCTTTCTCAATAATGGACAAAGAGGGAGAAGAACATGGAGCCTTCAAAGGAAAGATACCAATCAACAAGTTTGGTAAACTTCTTGGTGATATTGGTGAAAAATGGAACTATGCAAAACTGGGTCCAGAAACTAACGACATTGGTATAGCGGTAACCTCTTACCTTCAGGATGAGGGTTATCCAAATCTGTACTACTATTCAAAGCTTCTTAAGAAGAGAGGTAAACGTAGGCCAGAAACTGAAACGTATCCTGGCTGGTTAACTACCACTAAGAACCGTTCAGTAATCATTGAAGGTTTAGAAAAGGACATCCGGGAAGACCAGGTAATCATAAAGAATCCATTCTTCACAGCTGAAGCTTATACCTTCATTTATGATGGTACTGGTAGACCAGTAGCAATGGGTAAACACCAACGTTCCTCTTCAGTAGATATTGACCTGGAAGGTGAAACTTATTCCGATGATGCTATATTCGGTGAAGCTATAACCAATCACATAAGGAAGACCAGTAAAAATAATATAACAACAACACCCAGATAGTATGAGAATAGGAGACTACAATGTAACCTTACGAGATGGTATAAAGAGGGTAACAAATTCCTCAGAGCAACCATTGCCACCAGAAACTGAAAAGGAGAAGTTCATTGAAACACCAAGTACCATGAAAAGTATCCCCAATGGCAGAGTATCAGTAGCAAATGATGCTAACAGTCTGATAACAATGCTGAAGGATAGTACAACCATGGTAGATGTGGAATTCAACCGTGAATATATCCCATTAATCAGAAAGCTTTACAAGGTAAATTCAGATGTATCAATTGCTCTTCAGGACACATTCAAGTTAGCCAACACTGGTCATTCTTTTATCTTCCCCTACAATGAAGATGTTGAATCCACTAAAATGGAAGAACATATAAGGAATGTACAAAAGAGGTGGACCAACTACACTGCTGGTATAGATGGCTTAGTAAACAAAATGATTACCCAAGCATTGGTTGGTGGAGCTATCTCTATAGAAGCTGTACCAAATAACAAACTGAATGGTATCTCAACCATCCTTTTCGTTAAACCCGAAGAGATATATTTCAAAAGGGAAACGGATGGGGTATACCAACCATATCAGATAAACAAAACTTCGGCAAAAAGTATCTCAGTACCATACATAAAACTAAATACAACAACGTACAAGTATATTGGTATATTCAGTGATGTGGATGAACCCAATGGTGTACCCCCCTTTATGGCATCTCTAGAGGCATTGGCAACTCAAAGGGATATGAAACGTAATTTCCAGGAAATCATGGCACTAGTCGGTCTCTTAGGCTTTCTAGAAGTGAAGACTGAGAAGCCACAAAAGCGAGCAACTGAAAGTGAACCTACTTACACCTCCAGATTAAACAATTACCTTACCGAAGTAAAGGCTAATGTAAAAGCGGGTATGAAAGACGGAGTAGTAGTTGGGTATATGGATGACCATGAATTCAAGATGAACTCTACCACTAAAGATGTTGGTAACATTGATAAGTTATGGTCACTGAACCAGCAATCAGTTGCCAATGGGTTAAGTACCACTGGTGCATTAATTGGAGTAAACTCTTCAACCTCTGAAGGCGGGACTGGCATACTACTCTCTAAACTTATATCTCAATTAAAGAACCTGCAAACCCTTGCTGCTTTTGTACTTGAGTTTTTATATGAATTAGAACTTAGGATGGCCGGCTTCAAATGTAAAGGTGTGAAGGTTACCTTCAACAGTACTACTATATCAGATGAAGTAAAAATCCAGCAGGGTATGGAATACAAAATCCGTAACCTAATTGCACTATACCGACAAGGTATCATATCTCAGAACCAAGTAGCTACAGCAATGGGCTATCTCAAACCACATCTACCAGAACCACTAGAAATAGAGGAGCCTGGCGACTCGGGAGATTCCAAGGATAAGGAAGACCGTAAGGATGGCAAAATAAAATCGGAACGTGGTGTAAGGGATAAATCGAAAACTAACCCAAAGAGAGCAGACCAAGACTCTAGACCAAGGGGTTAACTAATTACAAGACTATCAAATCTATTAATAAATAAAACAATATGCCCATAGGAATTATAACATTGGGGGCTGGCCATAGTATATTGGCTGGACATAAACCCGGATTGGTGGGAGATGATATTATGGCTCGGGCTATAATGGAAAGAGGTAAGACCTCAGACACTGCTTCATTTGGTTTATTTGGTGGAGGTTTAAATTATAATACCTACTACCCCGACTTTAAACCAGAGGATTTATCACCAAATGATGATGAGTTCATAGAACCAGTATATCGGCTACTATCCGAATGTATTATAAGTAAATACTATCCCACAGATTTTTCAGTTGGGGGTGTACTTAAAAAATCAATGCCTCTTTTAATTGGCCAAACAGTTAACTGTGACCATGATTCAGAAGTAGGTAATGCAATTGGGGTGGTTAAGAATACATTCTGGCAAGAAGCCTACACTGACCCATCAGGTGTTAAGGTTCCAGCCGGTATAAATGGTTTAATGAAAATAGATGCAAAAGCAAACCCAAGACTTGCTAGAGGTATCTTAATGGAGCCACCATCAATACATTCTAATTCAGTAACAGTTAAGTTTGCTTGGGAGAAATCCCACCCAGAATTATCCGACTCTGAGTTCTATGATAAAATGGGTGCTTATGACAAAGGGGGGGTATTAATTCGTAGAGTAGTTACAGACATTGTGGCTTATGCGGAAACATCCCTGGTATCAAATGGTGCTGACCCATTCGCCAAGATGGTCAAAAATGGAAAAATCATATTGCCAGAAAAGGCCGGAAGAATATATAACAGTTACTCAGAGGATCCTTCAATGGGTCACCAAGCATTATTCTCAGACTTCAAAAATCTGGGCAAAATATCAGTAATGAGTAACAGTGAGGACATGCCATATATTACTGGCCAGAACGAGGATATGACCGAGAATAATTCAATTAATAATACGTCAACTAAAAACCCCGAAAAGAAAATGAATGAACTTCAGAAATTCTTAGCCTCCCTGTTCTCAGAAGGAGGCGTATTAAGTCTGGGAGAAGGCCAAGAACCAAGTGCAGAACTTGTTCTTAGCAGTATCACAGCTTTAAGCACTAAGGTAACTGATTTAACCGCTGAACTTTCTGCCAAGGCTGAAACAATCACGGAACTAACTCAGTTAAAAGACCAAGTAGAAAAAGACAAACCATTAGTGGACTTTGGCAAGGAGCAACTCCAGGCTATGAAAGATTCCACACTAGAAGATTACCGTAAATTGTATACAGAAGAAGATCCAAACATTGTTAGTTTAATTACTAATGGCGACTCTAAATCAGTAGTATCATTGGGTAAGACTTACAAAATGGCTTTAGAAGAAAAGTACCCCATAACCTGTAAATCTTGTGGCTCCAAAGATGTTAACCGTTCAGCTTCTGTTGAAAACAAAGAGGACGATGACAAAGAAGAAAGCTTCTCAGCAAGTACAGGCGATGCTATCCGCGATTTGAGGAAGAAGAAATTAATGAGCCAATAATATAAACAATTAAAAAACAAAGGTTATGATGACAATTTTAGGGGACAAAACTCCACAAGTTGCAATTTACAAGTCAGAGTCACATAAATTGCACCACTCTCTCCCAGTAAAATCAGGCAAAGTAGTAAAGCCTGGTTACCAAGTAGTAATTAACCCAGATGGTACCATCCAGAACTTTGAGTCAGGCAATAGCCTTGACAACATCATTGGGGTTGCTGTAAATAGTTCGGAAACTCCGGCTTATAAAGCAAACAAACAATATGGAGCAGTGGAAGCAACGGTATCATTAAGTGGCCATGCTATTATCAATGCTGCATCCGGTGCTGCCTTGAATGCGGGTCCAGTTAAACCTTCCGGTGCTGTATTAAATGGTTACCCAAAATACGTGCAAGCCACATCTGGTACAGACCGTGTTACAGCAATTGCCTTAGGTGCAGCTGATTCTGCCGATGATGTAATTCAGGTAGTTATTTTGTAAGTAAAACAACATTAAAAAAACAATACAGTACATTATGTCAGAAAGTAAGACAAAAGAACAGGTAGAAAAAATGAAAGCAAAAGAATTCTCTGCCGAGTTCAAAGACATGGTCATCTCACTTGACCAAGCCCGTATGGGGGGTGATAATGCAAAACCAGTTGAGATTACATTCTCGGAATTGGTAGAAGCTAAATGGGGCATTTCTCAGGTAGACCTTTTGGATAGAGTAGGAATCAACACCAAGGTGGATACCATGGCTAACGTTTTCTCTATGCCAGATGATAGCATCCGTTGGGTAGTACCTGAAATCATCCGTGCCGCAGTAACATTGGGAATGAGAGAAGCTCCATTCTATCCAAACTTAATTGCAAGTGACCAACCAATCTCTGGCTTATCAGCAATCATGCCATATATCAATATGAGTGATGCTGCTCCTTCTAAAGTAAATGAGGCTGAAACCATCCCATTGGGAACTATCAGTTATGGCCAAAAATCGGTAAACCTTTTCAAAATTGGTAAGGGTATCAAAATTACCGATGAAGTAAGAAGTTACGTATCTCTTGATGTATTATCAATCTTCCTCCGGGACTTTGGTATTCAATTGGGTTATGCAATGGACACTTTAGCATTGGACACTTTGATTAATGGTAACAAAGCCGATGGTTCTGAAGCTATTTCGGTAATTGGTGTAAATACAGCCAACACTTTGGTATATCGCGACATCCTTCGTATCTGGGTAAGAGCTGCTCGTATGGGCCGTAACTTTAACAACATGATTGGGGATGAGGAAATGGCAATGGATATCCTTGACATGGCTGAATTCAAAAACCGCCAGTCTGGAACAACTCAGGCCAACCTGTTATTGAAAACTCCAGTACCAACTTCTTCTAACTTCTTCATCCATACTGGTGTACCATTGAACAGTACATTGTTATTGGACAAAAGTGCTGCAATGATTAAGTTGACTGCACAACAGTTGAAATTAGAATCCGAAAGAATTGTTTCGAACCAAACCAGCAGTGTATACGCTACACTCACCACTGGCTTCTCGAAAATGTATCAGGATGCTTCACTATTGTTGGATAAATCTAAAGCTTACTCGAGCTTTGGTTTCCCAGCTTTCATGAACATTGATCCCTACACATCGGTGAGTTTAGAAGGTTAAGCTAACCAAATTTAATTTAAAGAAGTGGGGTTGATTTGGGTCTTCTCCACTTCTTATAATATATACCAATCCACAAAAACAAAAACAAACAGTAAAATGGCTAAGTACATAACACTGGGTGAAAAAGCCCAATTTTTCCACGACCCCTACTCGGGTGTAACCCTTGCAAAAGGAGAAGTTAAGGAATTAACCTCTAATCAGTTAAACAGCAAAAGAGTAAAGGCAGCTTTACTTCAAGGTCATATCGGCTATGCTGAAAAACCAACTGATGAAACAGCAGCAGTAAAGAAAGAAGAAGTAATTGATACAGAAGCTCTGTTGAAAAAATTCGAAGCTTTAAAGGAAGCCAACAAAAAAGTGGTTGAAGACGTAACTACTTACGACATCGAAAAAATCTCTCGTAAATTCAAATTAACCGAACTAACAGTATTAGCCGGTATAAATGAAATTGAATTAGAAGAGGGTGATACCAAAGAAACAATCCTTGAGGCAATCCTGAACTAAAAAACAAAGAACATGGCTTTCACCATCTCAATCCTAAGGGAGAGAGGGTTAAACTATAAGTTCTCTATCACGCCACAAACCGACCCAGAGAGTAGCCCTCTCTGGGAGTTTGGTGATGGTATTACTATTCAAAGTCCAAACCCAGCTCATACCTATGCCGAATTAGGCACCTATAAAGTTAAGGCTACTCTAGAAGATGTTATTCAAGAGGTAGAGTTGGTAATCCCAACAAGGACTAAATCATTAGTCGAAATATTCGAGGTATCCTTAGGTTACATACCCTCCGTATTAACCTTGGTTTTCGATTTAAAAAAGGAAAACCTTAAAGAAAAATGGTTATTATATTTGCAACCCGTAGTAAACCATACAATTCCAGAAGATAAATACTACCTTGAATTGTATTATGAAGCACTAGAAATTCAGCTGGCTGGTGAATTGGTTGCCCATGATTTCCTATTATCTGAAATAACCAAAAACATAGTTGGTGCCATAACCTCAAGTTCTGGTTCAATTCAAGATGGTGAAGATGAAGGAGATGTAAAGAAAATCATTACAGGCCCAACACAAGCTGAGTTCTTCAGTGATGCCGAGTCTGCAGCAAAAATAACCAAAGCTTTATCAGATTTAAACAAACCAGGTGGAGTAATGGATGGATTAAAAACAAGCATTTGTCAATTAGCCTCAAGATTAGAGATATACCTTCCAATGTGTGGCTTACCTCAAAGTAAGAACCTACCATTTGAAGTGGTTAGAAGAGACAGGCCCCCACATTATCATGTATGAAAAGGATAAGTACAAACACATGGTCGAAATACAAAAGTTTAATACAATCTTTTGTAGAAACTGATTCCGGCCTTAAGCCCATTGCTTGGCTTAAAAACTTGAGCCAACCTCTCCCATTCGGTGAAGACGTTGGCTCACGTTTTGTAAGTAAAGAGTTAAAAGTACTCGTAGGTTACAACTCATTCAGGACATGGCCAATCAATTCGGTAACCACATCTGGGGAATTAGACAATGAAAGTTGCTACATTTTAATGTCAATAAACTACTTAAGTGGACTTGGCTACTTGAACAGCAATGGTAAGTTTGATTTCGACCAAACATTGGACAGGTTTATCATAGATGGCATAGTATACAAATCCTCTGGGGAAACGGCATATGACCAAGCCTCAGATACCGATAACCTTGCCATGGTGATACTAAAGAGGATTAATGAGAAAGTAGAAAATTATAAAATTGTAAGCTAAAGATGGATATAAATCAAATACCCGTAAAACAGGTTGGTTCTGAATTAACCCATGAGGAATTCAATACAGTAGTAGATAAGGTAAAAGCACAGAAAGAAAGTATAACACAAATTGAAGATGACATTGCTTTATTAGATGTACCAATAGTAAGTGTACAAACTGGGACCACCATAACTCTTGGTGGTATACCCAAAGATACCGTATTATATGGTAAAAATGCTGTAGAGGTAATAGAAAAATTACTGTATCAAGAACTCTTCCCAACAACAATATCCGCACCCACTTATGAGTTCTCTATTACACCAAGTGGCTTAATTAAGGTTGGTACAGAGGTAAATATAGTAAAAACCAGGTCATTTAGCCCAGGTTCAATAAGCCCCCAATATCAGTCTGCCTCATCTAATAGGTCTGGTGCTTTAATTGATTATACTGAAACCGGTAATGAGGGTAGTTTTACTGTAGTATTGGGGGCAAGCAATTGGACATCCAAAGCTAACTATGGTGCTGGGGTACAACCAAAAGGCTCTAATGGTACACCCGTACCAGGTTATGGCCCACTACCTGCAGGTAGTACTGCAGTAGTAACCAGAACCATAACTGGTGTATACCCAGTATTAGCAACTACTTCAACTATCTCTAGTTTTTCCGAACTAGCCCTATTAACACATGGTTCTGATATTGAGGTTACAGTTGCTGCAGAATCCAGTACTCAGAAACAAACAGTAAAAATACCAGAAGCTTGGGGAGGCATAACAAGGTTGGATATCCTAAACCCCATATCTAAGAATTGGGATGCTATATCACTAACCACTTTTACAAAAACAGAAACACCAGAATTAATTGGTGGTGTTAATTACACTGTATACACACATAACGGGGTACAAACTGCACAAAGAAGATTAAGATTCAGATTATGAGAAATAAAGGAGTAATTAAATTCCCCAGTAACTTTGAGCCGGGGACTTCCAGCCCATTAGATGCAAGAAACTTAGTTGGGACCAAGGCCGACCTAACAACTGAAGCTACCTGGTTAAACCAGGATGGTAACCTTTACATTTACAAGGGCATGCTGGTATCGGTTAGTTCAGATACCACTGTTGTTAATAATGGTGTATACCGGTTAACAAACCCGGCAGCCTATAACTTGGAAACCTCATGGGTAAAAGAGGGTAACATGGTTATCATTGACAATGATAATGCCCTATTCAATGGTGCCACTAAAATTAAGTTCCAAGGTGCAAGCATAGAATATGATGGAGCTTCAGGCTCCTATATAGTATCAGGCTTTGAGGGCCCTACTGGTGTATCTGGTATTGACTTCCTTGGTGATTATGTTGATACTACTGAGTATTATCAAAGGGATTGTATAAGGGTGGCTAATCCAGCTAATCCCCAGTTTGGTAACTCTTACTACTGTAAGGCAGTTGGCCCAATCTCTGGTATAGAGCCAGGCTTAACACCCAGCTGGGAAACTTCCTGGTCTCTATTCGTACTAAAGGGTTCTCCAGGAAATAATGGTTATACACCAGTAAAGGGGGTTGATTATGATGATGGCGCTGATGGTAGAGAAGTACAGATAAGTAGTAATACTACTGCTATTATATGGAGATATGTTGGGGAAGCTAGCTGGTCTGAAGTAGTTAAATTTGTGGATCTACCCATAGTCGGAGGAGGCAGCTCCCCCTTACTAACTTCAGATATACCAGTATATGGAACTAGTTTCGGTAAGTATGCAAATGGGACAACCATACCCGCTGTGGGCAAAACCTTAGAACAGGTAATAAGGGATGCTGCTTTCAAGGCCACCAACCCATCAAGTTTATTAACCATAACCTCTGGTGCACCCGCCTATAATTCTACTGATATAACTAACACACTTAGTTTTACCAATAACCCCAATCCTTCAAGTGGTGGGCCAACAATAGTATCAGAAATACTCCGGGTAAAAAGAGGCCCAGGGGGTACCTGGGCTGAACTTATAAACAATGTAGTACTAGAAGAGGGTGAAGAGTTACCAGTTGGTTCAACATCAACAGAAGTATCAGCCATATCCAGCTCAGGTACTTACAGTGATGTTTATGATAGCATTGTAGATAAGGTAACTGGGTTCTACTATGAGTATGAAGTGGTGGATTCCAAGGGGTTACATAGTACTTCATCGGCTAATATTACACCATTGGCCTATGCAGAACCAACGGTGGTTGATGTAACTGATTCAAAGGAAATTGGTGACTTAGGATTTAACGTGGTAAGGAGTATCATCAAACAAAGTGTAAATACCACATTAGCAAGTTGGCAATTGCTAGTAGAATTGAATTCTTCTGGTACCAAATATACTGTTGGGAGTGCAATTTCGGCTAGTACCTCTACACAGCCTGCCATAATAATGGCTAATGCTGGTACAATAAGTATAAATGGTACTGTGGTAACAGTAACCACAGCTAATGGTTATAATGCAAACCTCAAGGATGCTACATCAATAAAACTTTACATCAGGGTAACTGATTCGGTAGGTACTACAGATTTACCCACTTTAACTCGTAGTTTAACCTACAAGAAGTTTTATGGTACTACATCAGCAGTCATAACTGATTACCGAACTCTGCCAAGTGTAAATGCTTCTAATAATTCCCACTCATGGTATGCAGCTGGTAAAAATCATCACATATTAGTACCGAGTGGTAAATCCTTAACCGCTGCTACTGCAAGCCCAACTGGAGAAAATCTAATTTCCAACTTCCAGGCTGGCCAAACCTCTGTTAATGTAAATGATGCTGGAGGAAACCCAAGAGCATATACCTTATACAAATTCACTACTCCGGTAGATTTTAATAACACTATAAATGCAACAACTAACTAATGGCAACATTTAATTTAGCTAATAAGGTACAGATAACCAATCCATCCGCAAGTGTGGATTACAAATATGGGCCCTGGTCATCCATTGGTGTAGCCACTTCTACCATAATCGTGGGCTTAAGGGAAAAGGGTTTAACTGTTGGTATATTACAGCAGGATGGCTCAGTAAAAGAATACTGGTGGAAGTCGGGTACAGCTGATGGGGATTTGGTAGAAAAAAGCAGTGGTGGTACTGGTGCAGTAGTAGATGCTACCTCAGTTGATACAGCTCTTAGGGGTTATACTCCAACAACAGAACTACCCTCAGATATCTCATTCATGTTCTTCTCTGGTAAGGCAAAAATAACCTTAGCAAACTTTAAGGCAAAACTAGCCCTGGCTTGGTCAACCACCTTTGCAGCTTACTCACATGGTCACCCAGCAGCCGATATAACTGAATCAACCACAAGCAGGTTTTCAAGTGATGCTGAGAAGTCTATATGGAATGCTAAAGCTGGTACATCCTTAGCCACCACTGGAGCTGATGGTTTAATGTCTTCTAGTGATAAAACCAAACTAAATGGCATAGAAGCTCAGGCTAACAAATATGCTCACCCCACTGGTGATGGCAATTCACATGTACCAGCCTCAGCTGAAATAGCAGCT
>JFJP01037524.1_pt2 | contig 26647 bp, 16 predicted proteins | sample 431651 | NCBI WGS metagenome assembly JFJP01 (sample SAMN02602958, study PRJNA72255) | Microbial mat metagenome, whole genome shotgun sequencing project. | biome: fresh water; feature: sink hole; material: water; isolation source: purple microbial (photo- and chemosynthetic) mats found in...
TTAATAGTCTGGGTGCCGAAATTGAATATCTTGAAAAACAAGGGTATCCTCCTGTTGAAACAAGTGGAAAACCTTTAGTTGGTAAAGAAATTAAATTACGGGGTTCAATTAGCAGCCAATATATTACTGCGCTGCTATTGATTGCGCCAGTTCTTCCGGAGGGATTAACCATTCATATCAGCGATACGCTCATCTCCTCGTCGTATGTAAAACTTACGCTTGGAATCATGAAAGATTTTGGGATTAAGAGTTCCTGGGAAAATAATACCATTTCTATTCCTCATCAACAATATAGTTCGCATGATTATTCTATTGAAGCCGATTGGAGTGGGGCGTCCTACTGGTATTCCATTGCCATGTTATCGGATACGGCTGAAATAGTTCTTTATGGATTGTTTCAGGATAGTTTTCAGGGAGATGCGTCGATTGTTCGGCTTTTTGAAAAACTGGGCATCACTACGGAATATATATCGGATGGGGTTGTACTCAGAAAATCAGATGTATGTTGTAATTATTTTACTTTCGATTTTATCGATAATCCGGATATGGTGCAGACCTTTGTGGTTTCATTGTGCCTGAAAGGAATACCATTTCGGCTAACCGGTGCACAAACTCTCAGAATTAAAGAAACTGACCGTATTATAGCGCTACAGCAGGAAATGCTTAAATTAGGTTTTGTTATTCAGGAAACCCAACCAGGCGTTTTGGAATGGGACGGTACCAAAAATAGTGTCGATACGGAAATCAGCATCGAAACTTACGATGATCACCGGATGGCACTGGCTTTTGCTCCCGCAGCATTAATTTATCCGGGAATTGTCATAAAAGATGCACAAGTTGTTTCCAAATCTTATCCCGAATATTGGAAAGATATTCAGTCAGTTGGGGCAATTTTGGAATAAAAATTCATTTTTTACTATTTGTAAATCCTCAATTTGTTGAGTGCTCTTCGATAGGCATCAGCATTCCGGTTGTGCTGTTCTAATGTTTTCGCAAAAGAATGTGTTCCCGAGAAATCGGTTTTCGCACAGAAGTACAGATAATCGTGGCGTTGGTAATTTAAAATTGCATTAACCGTTGTGATGGAAGGAATGCAGATTGGCCCGGGGGGCAAACCTGCATATCTGTAAGTATTATATGGCGAATCAATAGAAGTATGCTTGTCGAGTACCCTTTTAATTGCAAAGTCGCCAACAGCAAATTTAACAGTAGGGTCTGCCTGTAAGGGCATTCCTTTTTTAATGCGGTTAATATAAACCCCAGCTATTGTAGGTTTCTCAGCATTGTTTTGGGTTTCTTCTTCGACAATAGATGCTAATATGATAACTTCTTCAGGAGTATAACCAATATTGGAAGCTTTTTTAAGGCGGTTATCGTTCCAGAAACGTTTGTATTCTTTCTGCATTTTTTCGCAGAATAGCTTTGCAGAGATATTCCAATACATTTCGTAGGTATTCGGAATAAACATCGATATAAACGTTTTGTGTGTAAAGCCAAAATTTTCAGCTTCAGCTGGATCATTAAAAAAACGGATCAGGGAAATGGAATCAGTTTCAATTTGTTTTGAAATAGCCGAGGCAAGTTGTGGAAAGGTACGGATATTATTAAATACTAATTTGACAGGTGTTTGGCGACCTGCCCTTAACATGCTTATAAGTTCCCTGTTACTCATGCTGCTTTTTATCTGATATTTTCCTGGTTTTACGCGCTCCGGATATTCCATTTTTTTCGATAACCAGTTAAAACTAACAGTATCCCGGATATACTTATTTTCCCATAGCGTTTTAACTACATCTTCATATTCCGATCCTGTGGGGATATATAAATAAACTTTATCATTCGACTCAATAGCAACATTGGGTTTGTAAACTTTTTTGTATACCTGATATACCCATAACGTACCAATCCCAAACCCTACAAATAATATAAATATTATTATTGATTTCCAGTTTGTTGCCTTTGCTTTTTTTGCTTTTCCTTTCGCCATAGTATCTTTAAAAGTGGGAGCAAATTTACAACACATTCGTTAAAAAGCATTATCTTGGTGCCAACAGTTAATTAATTCTTATGGAAGTTAGAAAGAGAATCGCTTTGGTTGGGCATGATAATCGTAAACAGGAACTTGTTGATTGGGTGGAGCATAACTGGGAAACACTTATCGAACAAAAGCTTGTTTGTACAGGTACTACCGGACGTTTAATTGAAGAAGCTTTGTTGAAAAAAAATAAAGAATATGATTCTAACAGGACGCCAAGTATTGTAAAATTAAAATCAGGACCTTTAGGTGGAGATCAGCAATTGGGCGCCATGATAAGTGAAAATAAAATCGATATTGTTATATTCTTTTGGGATCCAATGCAGCCTCAGCCGCACGATGTTGATGTAAAAGCGCTCCTTCGTATCGCAGTGCTTTATAATGTTGTTATTGCCAATAACCGGTCTACTGCCGATTTTGTAATAACTTCGCTGTTATTTCATCAACGCTATCAGCCTCGGGTAGCCGATTTCTCGGAATATACAAATCGAAAACTCTGAAAATTTAATGGATAATCATACAGGTAATCACCCTATTGGGGTTTTCGATTCCGGATTTGGGGGCCTTACTGTCCTCAAATCAATTCTAAAGGAATTACCCCAATACGATTTTGTTTACTTGGGAGATAATGCCCGTACTCCTTACGGAACAAGGTCTTTCGATACTGTTTACCAGTACACCCTCGAATGCGTTAAGAAATTGTTTGCTATGGGTTGCCACCTGGTGATACTGGCTTGTAATACCGCTTCCGCTAAAGCGCTTAGAACCATACAGCAGCGCGATTTACCCAATATCGATCCCAGTCGAAGGGTTTTGGGAGTCATTCGCCCAAGCGTGGAGGAGATAGGGAAAATTACAAAATCAAATTCCATAGGTATTCTTGGAACAAACGGTACAATTCAGAGCGAATCGTATGTACTTGAAATTGAAAAATTATATCCAGCTATTCAGGTGTATCAGGAGGCATGCCCTATCTGGGTTCCTCTGGTAGAAAATAATGAGCATTTAAGTGACGGCGCCGATTTTTTTGTGCAAAAGCATATTAAAAACCTTTTAAGTAAGAGCGATCGAATCGATTCGGTTATCCTTGGTTGTACGCATTATCCGCTATTAATGGATAAGATTTTAAAATATGTTCCTGAAAACATCTGTGTTGTTTCGCAGGGAGAAATTGTTGCAGCTAGCTTAAAAGATTATTTATTGCGCCATCCAGAAATGGATGCCCGGTGCACAAAAGCTTCTAAGATTCGGTTTTACACTACCGATTCAACTGAAATGTTCGATAAACAGGCTTCTGTATTTTTTGAATCAAATGTAAAATCTATTCATTTGGCATTGTAATCGCTACATTCAAAGATAATCCTGCTAATAAACTGTTTATGCTTGTTTAACAGTTGAATGAAAATTGTTGAACACTCACTTTCCAAACTTAAAGATACATTTCGGCATAGGTTGGGTAGCTGGGTTTATCGGGCGATAATACAGTGAATATTTTGCAATCGCTTAATACATTAATGTTCACTTCACGGGTGTTTCTGACAATAAAAAAATCGCCTTTTTTCACAGGTTTATTATCCAGCTCAATTTCTCCTTCGAGCAAATAGCCCGACATGATGCGGTCATCATTCAATGGAAGGTTATGGTCCATGGTAGAAAGTTCAATTAGTTCGATGCTTACGTCTTGACTATCCAGTGCAATCGGAGCTGTTCCTCCGGCAAATGACCGAATGCTGCGGCCATAAGAAGTATTTACCGGAAATTTGGAGGATATGCTTTTTGAAAGTGAAGGATCGTCTTTTTTATGCTGATCAAAATTCGGATCAAACCAAATCTGAAGAACCTCCGAATTGGAATTTATCTTTTCGAGATGTCGCATTCCTTTTCCCGATTTAATTAATTGCATATCGCCTTCTGTCAGTTTCGACCGTTTACCCGAAACATTGTCCAGTATCTCTACCTTTCCTTTAAGCACATATATAACAATCTCAAAACCAATGTGCGGATGTTCGCTAATGATACTTCCGTATTCTGATTTTACATGCGACCAGTAAAAAATATTTGAATATGGTTTCAACTTACCTTTATCCTGTGGAAACCCAAGCATTTTTTGTTCCAGAATCGCCCCTTCGTTCACCTTTCTGGACACCTGTTCGTTGGTTGGTATTATTGTTACATTCATGGTAGTTGTATTTTTTCATCTTAAATTTACAATTATTGCAAACGTAATCCAATTTTATTTTCAGGGTATTTTTTGTTTTCGAAAGTTTATTATCCTTACGTTTGAATAACGTAATAATTGATTCTACTTATATATAAAGATGAAATTAACGATACTTACTGAAAATGTTGCCGGTAGAAATTGTCTTGCCGAATATAGCTTAAGTTATCTTTTGGAAGCTGATAAACGCGTTCTGTTTGACACCGGAAGTACAGATGTATTTATTACAAATGCCCATCGAATTGGGGTATCCTTGAATTCTGTAGATGTGGTTGTACTAAGTCATGGGCATTGGGACCATGGCAATGGGTTGAAGTTTTTTGAGGGAAAACCTCTGATAACCCACCCCCATGCTTTTGTTAAACGGTTTCGAAAGCGCGATATGAGTTATATTGGTTTGGACAGTAGTTTTGATTCTCTGGAAAAGAAATATAAAATTATAACCACTAGCAAACCCTACGAAATTAGCACCGAAATACTTTACCTGGGGGAAATTCCCCGAAAAAACGATTTTGAAGCGCAAGAAACTGCTTTTGTTTTTGAAGATGGAACAGAAGACTTTGTAAATGACGATTCGGCTTTAGCGGTGAAAACATCAAAAGGGTTGGTGGTGATTACTGGCTGTGCTCATGCCGGGGTTTGCAATACCATTGAATATGCGTGTTCTGTTACCGGAATTAATACTGTCCATGCTGTATTTGGAGGGTTTCATTTGCGAAATGATGGGGAGATAACCCGAAAGACCATTCAATATTTTAAAGATAAAGGAGTTGTAAATGTATATCCTTCGCATTGCACATCTTTTCCTGCATTAACAAGCTTTAGCCGGGAATATAAAATATTCCAGGTTTTAACAGGGGATTACTTTTATTTGTAAAATTAGCTACGGTAACAATTTCGGTCATAGGGCTGAAATACCATCTTTCGAAATAACAACAAAAGCGCAGACAGTTTCGTATCCGGCAGCCATTAAAGCGCTCTCTGACGATAAATAATTTTTAAAATATTTAATTTCAGACCCAAAGTCGCGGTTTTCCTATTCGAATATTTCTTTGTCGTATGGCTTGGTGTCAAAAAAGGCAATTTTCATTTTGCTGTGAATAAGTAAATTTTTTAGTTTGTAATAGGTACCGGAATAAATTGGTTTCCTTTCAAAATGTAATGCTCTTTAATTCCCGCTATACGAAGAGCTGAAAAAGCATTATCAAACTCATTGACCAATTCGTGAGGTAAATGTGCATCGGAGTTTACCATTACTTTTATTCCCAATTTCGACATTTCGTGAAATGCCCAAGCGCCTGGATAAAATGTATCTCCTCTTTTCTTATAAATGCCCCGGGTATTAATTTCTACAATGCATTCCGTTAAACTAATTACTTCGAGGGTTTTTAAAAGTTCCTCTTTAAAAACAGGATGATCTTCAGGTATGAAGCAATCTGGGCGATATTGCATTTTTAATTTGTCGAGGTGCCCAATTACTGGAGGATTAAGGTCTTGAATCATTTTGCGGGAGTATTCAAAAAATTTCCGGGTGACCATTATTGCATCATTGCCGAAAACTTCCGAAAAACCCTTTTTAAATTCTTCGTGAGGGCCATCAATAGTCCAGCGCCGACAATCCTCGTATTTATCTATAAAATGGAGCGAGCCAATAAAATAATCGAAAGGGTAGCTTTTTATTAAATTGTTGGTGTATCCTACTATATCGGGGAAATAATCAATTTCTGCACCTACATAAATTTCTATTTGAGGTTTAAATTCTGCTTTAAGGTTGCTGATCTCTTCGAAGTATTCGTTTAGTCGATTTTGAGGGATGGCCCAATTGCAGTCAAACGGAACAGGGGCATGAACCGAAAACCCTAATGAGGTGAGCTTGCTTTCGATGGCAGCCAGCACATAGTCTCTGGGAGGTTTTCCACCATCGCAGTAATGCGTATGGGTATGTATGTTTGAGACCATCGCTATGAAAGATATTTTATGGAAATCGTTTGCTTAATATCCGGATGCAAACTTTTAGCTACCGGACAGGTTATGGTAGCATGTTCAATGATTTTCCGTTCTTTTTCGGTGTAATTATTGTGAGGGAAAGTGAGGTCAACTAAAATTTCGATAACTCTTCGGGGATCTGTCCCCATTATTTTAGTGGTTTTGGCAGTTGCCCCGTCAATATTAAAATTATGGGTTTGAGAGGCAATCCCAATAATGGTTAGCATACAACTTGCAAGCGATGTGGCCAATAAATCGGTAGGAGAGAAAAATTCACCTCTGCCCTGATTATCAGGAGGGGCATCGGTTAATATTTTATTGCCCGATTTTATATGAATGGCTTCGGTTCTTAAATCTCCAAGATAAATTGTATGCGACGTTTCCATAAATCGATTATTAGTATAATTAAACAAATCTAAAAATCGAAAAGTTTTAAAGCAACGATATTATTAAAATAAAAAAGCCTGCACATTTTTCGAGGGCAGGCTTATTATGTATGCGCTTAAATTATTTTTTAGTTTGAGCGTCGTGTTTTTGCCGGTAAATATTGCGGCTGGCATGCTTTTGTTCCCTGTTAAGCTGGCGGCGTTCTTTAGGAGTAACTACTCCGTCAGACTTGGCAATTTTCTTATCCTTTTGGATTTTTGCCTGCTGCAACTGAAGGTTTCTTTTTTCGCGACGGGTTAATTCTCCGCTTTGTTTGCCTTCCTGGATTCGGGCTTGTTGATTTGCCTGACTTTTGGTTACTCCGGGAGTGGCTGTTTGTGCACTTAATTTACCAGTAAAGCTTAAAGCTACTATTGCGGCAATAACTAGAAGAGTCTTTTTCATATTCGTAATGTTAAATTGGTTTCTTTGCCTATTGGACGTAGGAAAATGAAAAAGGTTTAATTGGGGACCATTTTTTTATATAATAACTTGTCGATGCTGGATAACAATTGGTTACGGTCTACAGGCTTTGAAATATAATCGTTTGATCCGGCTATAAGGCATTTAACCCGGTCTTCCACAAATGCATTTGCTGTGATAGCTATAATGGCAACATCTTTATCTAAATCTCTGATAGCTCTGATGGCATCAAGTCCGCTCATTTTGGGTAAACGGATGTCCATTAAAATAACGTCGGGTTGAGTTCGGTTATGTAATTCAATAGCCTTTTCGCCATTATCTGCATGGAAGAGTTCTGCTCTGGAGTCTTCGAGCGTTTCCTGAAGTAACTGAACTGATGGGAGGTCGTCTTCCACAATAAGGATTTTTTTACCGGGCCAGAAATATTCTCCATTTGCAAAATGATCAGTTATAAAAGAAATATTATTGGCAGGACTTTCCAATGGGAGTGTGAAACGGAATTCAGAGCCTTCGGATTCTTTCGAAATAACCCAGATTTTACCATGCATAAGCTCAACCAGGCTTTTACTAATGGCCAAACCTAACCCGGTGCCTCCGTACTCACGCGAAACACTGTCATTCGCCTGACGGAAGCGTTCAAAGATTACTTTTTGAAATTCGGGGTCAATCCCTATGCCCGTATCTTTTACATAAAATTCTATTTCTTTCTTTTTAACTTCATAGCCTAAACGGATTTGGCCTTCCTGGGTAAATTTAATGGCATTTGAGAGGAGATTAGATATCACTTGTCGCAAACGAATTTCGTCGCAAATTAGTGTTGTATCATTGTATTCGGGGGTTTCCAATACTAATTCAATATTTGTTTTTTCATTGTTCTTTAATTCTTTTAAAAACAGCATGTATTGTTCCTGCATTATGTTGTTTATGGAACAGCCTGTTTTATCTATAAAGATGAGGTTTGATTCAATTTTGGAGATGTCGATGATGTCGGAAATGATTTTTAGGAGTTGTTTCCCGTTGGAGTTAATAATTTCGGAGTATAAATTTCTCTTTTCGGAAGTAAGGTTTTTTCGTTTCAATAATTCCGAAAACCCCAGAATGCCGTTAAGCGGAGTCCTTATTTCATGGCTCATGTTTGCCAGAAATGCAGATTTAAGCTTGTCGGACTCCTCAGCTTTTAACCTGGCCGATTTTATTTCGCTTTCCATTAGTTTTCGTTCGGTAATATCCTGAAGGGTACCATGAATTTTTTTTAGCTTGCCGGTGCGGCTGTATATTGGCTCACCGCAAAATATGCAATGTCTGATTTGTTTGTCCGCACGGACAATGTTTATTTCTATTTCAAAGGGATCGATTGTTTCTGGGGGATTCTGGTGAATACTATTGCAAATTTCCCAAAGGTCTTCGTTTAAAAAAGCTTTTAGATCTTCAAAGTTGGGAGAGTTTTCTTGCGAATCGAGTTCGAGAATTTTGAATAATTCATCGGATAAAGTGATCCTGTTGTACTTTAAATTCCATTCCCAGCTTCCGATTTTTGCAATCCGCTGGGCTTGTTTAAGGTGCCATTGACTTTCTGTTAGGGCTTTTTCTTTATTTTTCAATTCGGTAATGTCCCTGGCTGTTGCTATAACATAAATTACTTCGTTAAGCTCATTTTTCTCAGGAACAAAGCGGACATCGTACGTGCTTTTTTTATTTCCGGAAGAGAAAACCATGCTTTCGTTAAAAGAAATTCCAAGACTAAATAACCTGTCTAAATTTTTTTGCCAAAACGAATTCTGTTCCAATGAAAAGTTTAAATCGCTTATGTTTTTGTTAATCAGATTGGGGCGGGTAATGTTCATTATCCTTTCCGCACAAACATTGGCATAAACTATTTCGTGCTGGCTGTTGAACCTTAAAATCATGTCCTCAGAAAACTCAGTTAGCGCTTTGTATTGTTCATCGCGCAAGCGTAGATGCTCGGTTTGCCTTTTAAAGTCCCTTTTTAGTTTTTCTTTTTCGTTAACAAGTTTTTCCTGATGTGTTCGGTTTTCAAGCAAGACCACCAGCATGGTAACCGCATTTTTAATCAGGGTTTTAGTCGATAGAGGAACAATAGTCTGTCCATATTCAATAACAATACTCCCAAAGCTTTCCGAATTTGTTTTCAGATCAAACGTTTCATGTTCAGCATCTTCTCCCTCTTCAAGTAAATAAAATTGGATGTCCTGAAACAATGAATTCATCGATTCCATAAATATGCCCAGAATTCGATTCGAATTCTGAATTCGAGATAGCTGCAACATCAGATTAAGAATATTATGGTGCAAATTATCCATGTTGCCAGAGTTATTAGTTAGAATCTGTTTTATATTCAATGTGTTAAAAAGATTTTAGCTCTAAGGCCTTACAATCTTTTAAAAATCATATAAATATTTCAAAAAGCTAGATAAACTAAAACAATTATTGTCTTAAAAGGCTATTTAAACTTACAAATACAGGGATGACTACTATTTTACATGGCTCGGTTATTACCTTATGCTCGCTAAAAATTATCACGTAGTAGTTGTTTCTTCCCGGCACAAATTACGAAATATTACCAAATAAAAAATGATTGATATTTATTATTCTATTTTTTTCAATGTTAATAGGGTTTTATAAGAAGAATTCCGTTATTTTGAAGTGTATAGTTTACAATTCATATTTTGGTCGTTTATAATTTGAGTCCCATAATAGGGTAAATTTGTTTGTTTTTGACCTCTACTAACTTAACTTTGATTACGATGAGAACGTCAATCTTTATTTTTGTTCTAGGTCTTGTTTTTATTGGAAGCGGCTATAGCCAACCTCTAATGTCGGGTCGAAATGTGCAATTATTTAATCAGGGATGGAAATTTATTTGCGAAGATACTCCCAATGCTGAGAAATCGGATTTTATCGATAAAAATTGGAGAAGCGTCGATCTTCCTCACGATTGGAGTATCGAAGGCCCTTTTAACGAAAAATGGGCAAGCGCTACAGGGTATCTGCCGGGAGGAATTGGCTGGTATCGTAAAGCTTTTTCATTGTCAAAAAGTATGGATGGAAGTAAAATATTCATCTATTTCGAAGGTGTCTATAATAACAGCGAGGTTTGGATCAATGGTCATTACCTGGGAAAAAGGCCCAATGGATATATTTCTTTTCAATATGATTTGACTCAGTACTTAAATTTTGAAAAATCTAACGTTATTGCCGTTAAAGTAGATCATTCAAAATATGGAGATTCACGCTGGTATACGGGGTCGGGAATTTATAGGGATGTAAACCTGATTATTACATCTCCCATTCATATAATACAGCCGGGCAATTTCATCACAACTCCCGAAGTAACTTCCCAAAAAGCTAAAGTGGCAATAGAAGTTCCAATCGTGAACGAATCTTCCAAGGACGCGCACATTACAATTGAAAATTGTATCATCTTTCATAGCGATACGATATTGCGCGATAAACAATCTCTGAAATTAACAGCCAGCAGAGAGTTTGTTTTAAAATCCTCGTTTGAAATAATTAACCCTAAATTGTGGGATATTGAACATCCGGATTTATATAAGTTGGTAACTTTTATCAGAAAAGAGGGAACCTTACTTGATAACCAAACTACTAATTTTGGTATCCGCTCCATTCGGTTTGATGCCGATAAAAGGTTCTTTCTGAACGATAAAAGCTTGAAATTAAAAGGGGTGTGTTTACACCATGATGCAGGTTGTTTGGGGGCGGCTGTTCCCAAAAAGGTAATGGCCCGGCGTTTGGATATTTTAAAAGAAATGGGCTGCAATGCAATCCGAACCAGTCATAATGCATATTCTTCCGATTTTTTGGAACTTTGTGACGAAAAGGGTTTTTTGGTTAAAGATGAGGCTTTTGACGAATGGGAGCTCCCCAAGCGCAAATGGTTAAAAGGCTGGAACGTTGGAGATCCTGGCCTTGATGGTTACTCCGAATATTTTAAAGAATGGCATAAGAGGGACCTAACCGACCAGATTCTTCGCGATCGGAACCATCCCTCGGTTATAATGTGGAGCATCGGAAATGAGGTTGACTATCCCGCCGACCCCTATACCCATCCAATTCTCGACAGCGAAGCCAATCCTCAGACCTGGGCAAAACACAATCCTAAATTGCCCGATGGCAATCGTTTGGGTGAAATTGCCAAAGAATTGGTAGCTATTGTAAAGCAATATGACACTACCCGGCCTGTTTCTGCTGGTTTGGCATCTGTTTTAATGTCAAATGAGACAGGTTATGCCGATGCTCTTGATGCTGTAGGATATAATTATCAGGAATTTCGTTATGAGGGCGATCATAAGAAATATCCCAAACGGATAATTTTCGGAAGTGAAAATGGGATGGCCCTGGATGCATGGAAAACTGTGGCAGAGAATGATTATGTATTAGGTCAGTTTTTATGGACCGGGATTGAATATCTGGGAGAAGCCGGGAAATTTCCAAACCGGTCGAATACGGCGGGGGCAATTGATTTAGCCGGAAATAAAAAAACTGAGTTTTATTTCCGGCAAAGCTTGTGGAGTGAAAAACCTATGGTGTATATAGGGACTTCTGATGCTTCGGAGAAAGAAGAGCCGGGAAATTTATGGTCGCATAAAAAAGCCGAACCTATTTGGAATTGGAAGAAAGGCCAATTGGTTAAAGTCAGTGTTTTTAGTAATTGCGAAGATGTGGAACTGTTTTTAAATGATAAATCTCTAGGCTTAAAAAAGATGTCGGACTTTCCGGCTCATGTTATTATCTGGGAAATTCCTTTTGAAAATGGGATACTGAAAGCGGTTGCAAAAGAAAAGGGCAAAGAACTTGCCTCTTACGAATTGAAAACTGCCGGAGTGCCTGCTCAATTGGTTGCAAGAGCAGATTCTAAAGTTTTGCATGCCGATAGTCGGGACGTTTCCCATATTGCAGTTGAAATTGCTGACAGTAATGGAAACTTAGTATATAATTCCAATAATGAAATTTCGTGCGAGGTGTCAGGCCCTATCAAACTTTTAGGCTTAGAAGATGCCAACCCCAATAATATTGAAGATTATAAAGACAATAAACAAACGTCTTATAACGGAAAGGTCTTAATTTATATTCAATCGCTTGATAAACCCGGAAAAGCTTTTGTGAAAATCACTTCTTCCGGATTGAAACCTGTTGTTATTGAAATCGATGTTAAAAAATAAATTCAATTCCTTATGAAATCTAAACTTGTTTTTACTCTCTTTCTATTTACAACGACTTTTTTTCAGATAAAAGGTCAGGGAACACGTGTTGAAAGTTTATTCGATTCCGATTGGAAGTTTTTCAGGGGTGAAGTTTCCGGAGCCGAGAAGGTCAGTTTTAACGATAAAGCATGGAAGCCGGTAGATCTTCCGCATGATTGGAGTGTGGATGATCTAGATAATCAGCAGCCGGATAAAGTAGTAGGACCCTTTTCGAAAGAAAGTCCGGGAGGAACATCTACCGGTTATGTATTGGGTGGCACCGGCTGGTATCGGAAAATATTTACAATGGGTACAGAAACCAGCGGAATGAGGACCATTTTAAACTTTGATGGTGTTTATATGGATTGCAGTGTATGGGTGAATGGCAAACTCGTGGGGAACCATCCATACGGATATACTGCTTTTAACCTGGATATAACCGATTTTCTAAAATCACCGGGTCAACCCAATGTAATTGCAGTAAAAGTATTGAACGAGGGTAAGAACTCACGTTGGTATAGTGGTTCTGGTATTTATCGGCACGTTTGGCTTATCACAACGCAACCATTACATGTTGCGCCATGGGGAGTTTTTGTAACCACACAGGATGTTTCGAATGGAAAAGCAACGTTGAAAATATCTTCGACCATTGAGAATTCTGCAGCTAAAGTTGCCGATTTTAAACTGGTAACACGCATACTTGCCGCTGATGGGAAGATTGTTGCCACAAATGAGTCTCCGGTACGAACAATTTCGGGTCGAAAGCAAGACATCTTCCAGAATATTAGTATCAGCCAACCTCAATTGTGGTCATTAGAAGAACCGAATCTTTACAGCGCAGAAGTCGAAGTAAAATCTAATGGGTTAACGGTTGATAAGGTTACGATATCGTTTGGAATTAGAACGATTCGTTTTGATGCTGTAAACGGCTTTTCTTTAAACGGGAAGAAAGTACTCTTGAAAGGAGGGTGCATGCACCACGACAATGGGCTACTTGGTTCTGCCACAATTGACCGTGCTGAAGAACGCCGGGTAGAACTTATGAAAGCGTATGGGTTTAATGCAATTCGTACCAGTCATAATCCTCCTTCGCGTCAGTTTTTGGATGCCTGCGACCGAATTGGAATACTGGTTATTGATGAAGCTTTTGATATGTGGGAACGGCCTAAGAATCCACAGGATTATTCCCGGTTTTTTAAACAATGGTGGCAACGCGACATAGAATCGATGGTGCTTCGCGACCGCAACCATCCATCCATTGTTTTCTGGAGTATTGGGAATGAAATAAACGAGCGGGTCGACACTTCCGGTTTAATTATTACAAAACAACTTGCTGATGAAGTACACCGGCTCGATCCAACCCGACCTGTTACGGAGGCTTTATGTTTTTTCTGGGATCATCCGGGACGTGCCTGGGCATTAACAGCTCCTGCTTTTGACATTTTGGATGTTGGGGGGTACAATTATCAGTGGAAACAGTATGAACCCGATCACGCTCAGTTTCCCAACCGGATAATGATGGGCACAGAATCTTTTCCGATAGAAGCATATGAAAACTGGAGCCAGGTGGAGAAGAACCCATGGGTGATAGGCGATTTTGTTTGGACGGCAATGGATTATATGGGCGAAACCGGTATTGGACATAGCAGATTAAATGACGACCCCGATAGTGCCTTTGCAAAACCCTGGCCTTGGTTTAATGCATATTGCGGCGACATCGACTTGTGTGGTTTTAAAAAGCCTCAGTTGCTTTACCGGGACGTAATTTGGCGAAATAGCAAACTCGAAATGGCAGTTCATGTTCCAATTCCTGATGGAAAGAAGGAAATTATAAGTTTATGGGGGTGGCCGGATGAACTTCAAAGCTGGACCTGGCCAGGAAACGAAGGTAAAATGATGGACGTAAGGGTGTTTTCGCGATGTTCCTCGGTTCGGCTGGAACTGAACGGGAAGATTATTGCTGAAAAATCGGTTAGCGATAGCACAAAACTAATCGCCACCTTTAAAGTTCCATATCAAGCGGGAGTTTTAAAGGCCGTGGGACTTGAGAACGGAATTGAAGTGGCTTCTAAAGTGCTTACTACTGTGGGGGCGCCAAAACAAATCAGACTTACCGCCGACAGAACCGTTATAAAAGCAAATCGAAACGATCTTTCGTATGTGAAAATTGAGGTTGTAGATGCCTATGGAAACACCTTACCTAATGCAGCCAATTTAGTAAAGTTAACTGTGAGCGGCGATGGCGAACTTGCAGGGGCTGGAAGTGCTTGTCCTAACGATATGGCTAGTTTCAAGAAGCCACAGTGTAAAACGTTTCGGGGGACAGCGCTTGCCATCCTTCGGCCATCAATAGGAAATAAAGCAGGTGCAATTAAACTCAGAGCCGAAGGTGAAGATTTATTGGCTGATGAGATAATTATTAAAACAAATTAGGGGATTATGTTGAAAGAATCGAAAAGTTGAAGTGGAGTAAAATTGGTATTGAATATACTTTTCAATTACTTTTGAGCTATTAAACTACTAACAATACTAAAAACAGGATGAAAATTAAGACGCGTTTAAAAGGATTTAATAATTCATTTTTATTATTCATTGGCTTATCTTTTTGTGCTTTTCAGGCGGCAAAAGCTCAGCCTATGCAAAACCTTCCCCCTATGATAGGGGCAGAAATTTTTATTGAACCAGGTCAATCTCCCGAAGAAATTGATTCCTGGTATCGCCTGATGAAAGAACAGGGGCTGAGTATTTGCCGGATTCGCATGTTCGAGACTTACATGCATAAACCCGATGGTACCTGGGATTTTACACTTTTCGACTATGCTTACAAAGCCGCCGAAAAATATGATATCAAGGTGTGGGGAAATCTTTTTCCTGCAACCGAATTTACCGATGTGGGTGGTTTTAAATTTCCCCGGAGTAACGAGCATCTGGCCTCCATTGCTGGATATATTAAAAACCTGGTTACACATTTTAAGCAATATAAATCGAGCTATGGATGGGTACTTATAAACGAGCCTGGAAGCGGAAAACTTCCAGATGAAGCATTTACCAAAAATAAATTTAACGAATGGCGTTCTAAGCAGGTTGCCCCAATTTATAACAGCAATGGCTATAATATCTTTTCGTTCGACGAAGAACGGTTTCTTGTGGAGTACAATACATGGTTTTTACAATGGTTGAAGGATGAGGTTTATAAATACGATCCGGGGAGTCATTTGCATGTAAATAACCATGCTATTTTTCAAAATGTGGCAGAATATAATTTTACCGATTGGCGGAATATTCTTACTTCTTTAGGAGGTTCGGCGCATGCAAGCTGGCATTTTGGGTATTTTAAACGAAACCAATATGCGGTGGCGATGTCGGCCAATTGCGAGATAATCCGCTCGGGAGCTGGTAATATCCCCTGGTTAATGACGGAGATTCAAGGGGGCAATAATACCTATAGCGGTTATGATGCCATGTGCCCCACCAAAGAAGAAATTAATCAATGGCTGTGGACTGTAATTGGAAGCGGCGGAAAAGGAGGGATATTCTGGACACTCAATCCACGTGCCTCCGGTTTTGAAGCAGGAGAGTGGGCTATGATTGATTTTCAAAATAAGCCTTCCGATAGATTGCTGGCGGCCTCTTCGGTAGCCAAAACCATTAATGCCAATCAGCAACTTTTTTCGAATGCTCAATTGGTCGAATCGGGTATTAATATTTTATATACCCGCGAATCGCTTTGGACAGAAAAGAAACTTCAAACCGGAGGAACCCATTATGACGGAAGGGACATAGGTGGTGTTATGAAATCATGTTTAAGCTATTTTGAAGCATTAGGCGAAATGGGCATTCAATGTAATCTGAAAGAAATAGATGAGTTCGATTTTAGTAAGGCAGACTTTAAAGGCTCCACTATAATTCTGGCTCATCAGGTTTCTATTCCCTCAAGGTACTGGAAAAATCTGGAATATTTTGTCAGCAAAGGCGGAAAGCTTATTGTGGATGGGCTCACTGCTTATTACGACGAACATGCTCATTGCATCATGAAAACCGGCTTCCCTTTCGAAAAACTCTTTGGAGGAAATATCAAAGAATTTAAACTGGCTGGTAATGTTTTTGATGTTGCGTTGGGAGATCCAAAGTTACTATTGCCGGGGCATTGCTGGAGAGGAATTATCGATAATAAAACAGCCACACCCATTGCAACTGATTCAGGAGAGATTATAGCTACCCGGAATAAATTTGGAAATGGCGAGGTGGTTTGGATTCCTTCCCTTATTGGATTGGGAGGAAGAATTCAAGGGTATGAGCCACTAGTGTCATTTTTAACCAGCGAAACTTCAAATATTACTTCTGCAAATCTTTTTCGGTTTAAAAACCAGCAGAAAGGAATGTTGATGAAAACGTTAAAATCGGGGAATGCCTATATTTCAGTTGTAATTAATAAAAGTAATGCTTTTTGCAAAGTTGAAATTAATCTCCCATCGAAGCTTAAACCAACGGTGTTATTTGCAGATAAGCAAGGTGTTGTCGAAAATACTACCCTATCTATTGCTCCGGAGGAAACGATGGTTATCAAATGGAATAATTAAATGTCACGAGTTTATTGACTGGGAAACTGGACATTCAGATTTGTTCAACTTAACAAAAGACTTTGATTCTAAATATTATAATGTAATCAATAATCAGTAATGCAATGAAAACGAAATTTTTCTTATTAATGGGTATCATGTTTCAATCGGTTGTTTTTATGGCAAATTCACAACCAGTTACGATAAAGATATGGCCGGAGGGAGCTCCAGGGGCTATTAAAAATGCAGATTATCAGGAAAAAACTACCGTAGATCCAAAATCTATTTCTCGTGTCGAAAAGATTAGTGATCCTGAAATGATTGTTTTTCTTCCTCCTGCAGCCAAAGCCACTGGTACTGCGGTATTGATTTGTCCTGGCGGTGGTTATGGTATTGTTGCTATTGATCACGAAGGCTATGCCGTAGCCAAATGGTTAAATGAGAATGGCATTGCAGGAATCGTTTTGAAATATCGTCTTCCATCCGATAAGATTATGGAAAATAAAAGCATTGGCCCGTTGCAGGATGCTCAGGAAGCGATGCGCATTGTTCGCAGAAATGCATTACAATGGAAAATAAACCCTCAAAAAATTGGGGTAATGGGTTTTTCGGCAGGTGGACATTTAGCCTCTACCTTATCTACGCATTATAATGAAAATGTTTATAAAGTTGCCGATAGTGCCAGCGCGCGTCCCGATTTTTCAATCCTTGTTTATCCGGTTATTACTTTTGAGGCATCATTTACCCATATGGGCTCCCGCAATAATCTGATTGGAGAAAATCCAAGTGTCGATCAGATTAATCATTTTTCGAACGAACAACAAATTACATCCGATACGCCTCCTGCTTTTCTGGTGCATTCAGCTGATGACGGAGCTGTCCCTGTGCTTAACAGTATCTCTTATCTGCAGAATTTGAGAAACAATAAAATATCTGCAGAATTACATATCTACCAAAGCGGTGGACATGGGTATGGTTTGGCCCCTAACGGAGGAACCCAGTCTGGCTGGCCCGATGCTTGCCTTAAATGGCTAAAGGTAAATGGAAATTTATAAGGATGTTTTTATACTATAATTTATTACCATGATGCGTAAACATGCTTTTTTCTTGGGATTTTTATTTGCAGCGCTTGTTTCATGTAACAGCGGTTCTTTTCATTCGTTGCGCGAAGTAATCAACCTGAATGGGACCTGGAAGTTTGCCCTGGATACTGCCGGAGTGGGTATTTCTGAAAAGTGGCACACTACTTCATTATCCGATTCGGTTAAGCTCCCAGGTACATTAGACGAAAACAATCGGGGAATTATAAATACAAATAAGGGCGAAACAATGCGGCTGTCCCGGGAGCGCATGTTCGAAGGAATGGCCTGGTATCAGAAGGAAATCGAAATTCCCAAAAGATGGAGTGGCAAGCATATTCAACTCAATATGGAACGCACAAAACCCACCATGGTATGGGTAGATACTATGCTGGTGGGCAAGAGTAATGATATCCTCGCAGCTCAGGTTTATGATCTTTCAATCCGATTATCTCCCGGAAAACACACACTCACTATTTTAGTTGATAACGGAAAAGGTTGCGTTCCTCAGGGAATTACAGGTTCGCACTCCTGGACCGAACATACTCAAACCAACTGGAATGGTATTGTCGGTAAATTTAATCTCGAAGCTTCTAATACTGCTCGAATTATTGGAGTTCAGGTTTATCCGGATATTGACAGGAAAACAATTACTGCAAAGGTGAAAGTTTTTTATCCCGGTGTAAATCCGGGAAAAGCAGAATTGACGTTTAATGCAAATGCCTGGAATACCGAAATAAAGCATAAGATTGCTCCTAAAACAGTATCTGTTTCGTTAAATCCTGGCGAAAATATTCTGGGATTTGATTATGAATTGGGAGAAAAGGCTCAATTATGGAGCGAATTTAATCCGGCCATGTATAAATTGGAAGTAACCTTATCGGGCGAAAAGCCTCTCGACAATATTACTACCAACTTTGGAATGCGAAAATTTACCACATCCGGGACTCAGTTTACAATTAATGGATTGAAGACTTTTCTTCGGGGGAAACACGATGCCTGCATCTTTCCGTTAACCGGATATCCTCCTATGGATGTGGAGTCGTGGCAAAAAGTATTTAAAATAGCCAAATCGTACAACATTAATTTTTACCGTTTCCATTCCTGGACACCTCCCTTGGCTGCTTTTGAGGCAGCTGATATCGAGGGGATATACCTTCAACCCGAATTGCCTTTCTGGGGTGGTTTCAGCAAAACGGAGAACCTTGATTTAAATGCATTTCTGTTAAAAGAAAGTAAAAATATTCTGGATGTTTATGGAAACCATGCATCGTTTGTAATGTTCGCTTTGGGAAATGAATTGTCGGGCGATTTGGAGGTTATGCAGGACATGGTAAAACAGTTAAGGTTGCAAGACGATCGGCATCTTTATGCATTTGGGTCTAATAATTATTTGGGTACCCGCGGACAGGTGGAAGGGGAAGATTATTATGCGGGTTGCCGGGTGGGTGCGGATACCGACTCTTCTTACCGTACTCATATTCGTGCATCTTTTTCGTTTGCCGATGCCAATGAAGGGGGGGATGTTAACGGTCGCTATCCATCCACAAATTTGAATTATGCCGGAGCTATCTCAAAATGTTCCATTCCAGCCCTTGGAACAGAAGTGGGGCAATACCAGATTTATCCCAATTACGATGAGATTAAAAAATATACCGGAGTATTGAAGCCCTGGAATTTTGAAGTCTTTAAAAAACGTTTGGAAGAAAATAATTTATCCGATCAGGCAAAGGATTTCTTTAAAGCTTCAGGTGCATTAAGCGTTATTTGTTACAGGGCGGATATTGAAATGGCGCTTCGGACTCCCGGTTTTGGCGGGTTTCATTTGCTCGACTTACAGGATTTTTCTGGTCAGGGTACTGCTTTGGTGGGCATTCTTGATGCATTTATGGATAGCAAAGGATTGATTACGCCGGATGAATTTAGCCAGTTTTGCAATCGGGTTGTTCCTTTATTATTGATGGAGAAATATTGTTGGACTAACAACGAAACTTTCAAAGCGAAAGTTGAGGTAGCGAATTATTCCGCCGATGCTTTTAAAGACCAATTGATAAACTGGGTGTTAAAAACTTCGAAAGGCGAGGTTATAAGTCAGGATAAAGTTAAAGCAGACATTCCACAAGGCGCGCTTGCTGAAGTTGCTACGTTGAATATTGATCTTTCGAAAATTACCAAAGCCGAAAAAGTATCCCTTGAAATCAGTTTGGAAGGAACACCCTTTAAAAACGCCTATCCCTTATGGATTTATCCGGCAAAAACTAATACCATTGTTCCAAAGGGAATTCAGGTGTCCGAAAAACTTGATAAAAATACATTACAAAGCCTTGCTAATGGGGCAAAGGTGCTTTTATTCCCGAATCATAAAGATGTTGAAGCGCTCACAGTAGGAGGGCTTTTCACTCCCGATTATTGGAATTACCGAATGTTTAAAGGTATTTCGGAATGGTTAAAGAAACCGGTGTCACCAGGAACCATGTCGATATTAACCAATCCTGAACTTCCAATGTTTTCAGATTTTCCGACAGAATTCCATAGCAACTGGCAATGGTGGTCTATTGTTAAAAATAGCCGACCGTTTATTCTGGATAATACCCCTAAAAACTTTAGGCCATCAGTGCAAGTAGTTGATAACATCGAACGAAACCATAAATTGGGACTTATATTTGAGTTTACCGTAGGCAAAGGAAAACTGCTTGTTTGCATGTCGAACCTAAAAGCTATCCAGGATAAACCCGAAGCCCGACAATTATATAGCAGCCTTTTAAAATATATGGAATCGGATAGTTTTCAGCCCAAACAAAACCTGACTCCAGAAGAGCTTACTGATTTATTCAGTGAAAAAGTTACTGCTAAGAAAATTACAGGGGTAAAGAATATTTCATATGAATAGTTTTTAAAACTGTAAAACATTTTAAATTAACGATATATGTGTTTTATTTTTATTAATATAGGCTATGTATAAGTATTTAATTGTTTTATTATTATTTGTTCACATAAATATTGGCTTTTCCCAAAGGCCTGTACTTCATTTTTCGTTTGATGAACTGAAAGAAAGCCAATTAAATGATTCGATCGTAGGGCAGTACAGTATAGTTGAAGGTATTTCAGGAAAGGCTATTCAAACCGATGGATACACAACTGAGATCTTTCGAAAACCCGATGGATTATTCTTTCCCAAGCAAAGCTTTACGATTGATGCCTGGATTGCGCCACAGGAATATTCCTGGAATCAGTCGGCTATTATAAACCAGCAACGAGATAACAAGGAAGGTTTCTTTTTTGGAATTAACTTCTCTGGAAAACTAATTGGTTCAGTTGCCAGTGAAACTGGTTGGGTTACCTGTACAACCGACAAAAGTATAGAACTTTTAAAATGGACGTATGTTGCTATGACATTTGATCCCAAAGCTGGTATATCTCTATATATTAACGGAAAACTATCGGGTCAATGTGCTTTTAGCGGAACACCGGTAATGGCAAGTAATGTTAAGCTTTGTATTGGTAAAACACAATATAAAATGGCACCTGCTTATACAGAAAGAGCTTCTAGCAAGGCATCTCCGTCCTGGATGTATTTTGATGGGTTGATTGACGAGATTCATGTTTTCGATAAAATAATCTTAGAGAAAGAGATTGGTGAAATCTTTAACTCAGTTCGTGTTAATCAACCTAAACCATTAAACTTTCGGAAAATGCCTTCAGGCCCCATTGGGTATAACGAATTTGGAGCCTTCTATACTAAATTATCCTATTCGCCCGGGTGGGATTTATTATGGAAAGGAAGTGATTATCCTGATGTGGTTGTAACCTTTGAAAATAAACCAGTCAAATTAATTTTCTGGCGGGGAACCGGCTATATACCTGCTTTTGTAAGCGAGAATGGCATTTGGATGTCTGATCAGAGTCTCGAAAACTTTGGGACTGGCGAATGTTATGAAGCCATGGGCGATAAAAACTGCAGGTATTCGAATGTGAGAATTTTGGAATCGTCACCTGCCCGATGTGTGATACATTGGAGGCATGCACTTGCAGGGATAAAGCATTCTATTTTGCACGAAAATACTTATGGATGGGGAGATTGGGCTGATGAGTACTGGACGGTTTATCCCGATGGGGTAGCTATTCGTAAGCAAGTATTGCACAGCGATTTTTTTGAAAAAGAGCCGGGTAGTTTCCAATTTCAGGAAACGATATTTTTTAACCAACCCGGTACAAAACCTCAAGACAATGTTGATCTGGATGCGATTGCATTTTTAGATATGGATGGCAACAAAGCAGCATACAGCTGGGCTGAAGGAGCGCCGAAAAATTTTGATAAAACGGAGTTTCAGCCAATACAACTGGTAAATTTTAAGTCGAAATATAAACCTTTCGGAATCTATACTCCCGATCGGGTCACTTTTCCTTTTAGTTTCGGATGGGTCGAGGGGTATTCCACATTTCCATGCTGGAATCACTGGCCGGTTGCGCAAATTCCAAGCGATGGTAGAAATGCGGTTGCTCCCGATAAACCAAGTCATTCGTCTCTTACCCAAGTGAATGGTGATCATCAGGTGTTCGAAAAAGGTCCGGATAATACATTTATTGCACGCTCTATCGCAGGTATGACAATGGAACCAATTGATTCTCTACTATCACTGGCAAAATCATGGAATTTTCCTGCTAATATTACTATAGCAACTAAAGGGTTTCTTTTTCAAGGATACGATAAATACCAAAGGTCTTATATTATTGAAAGTATAACCAAAGATTCTAAGCAACCTTTGCAGTTAACTGTTCATGCAACAAAGCAGCAACCTGTTTCAAATTTGGTTTTTATCTTAAAAAACTGGAGTAATACCCCATCAGTTGTTGATTTAGATGGCAATAACTTAAATCCCAGCCAATATAGAATTGGGTTAAGACAGCTTTTAGAAGGGAATCAACTTATTCTCTGGATTTCGGTTAAATCGGCCAAAGACCTGAATGTTAAGATTATTCCATAGTTTTTGTCGATTTTTAGTTTAACCAAATAAAAAAAGCACAAAGGATTCCTTTATCAGGGCCTTTGTGCTCAAAGTTAGTAGTAGTTTTATTGTATTTTTATGTTGACAATTAGTATTGATTGATAACTGGTAGTTTACACTATACTATTCCCAAATCGAGCATGGCATTGGCAACCTTTAGAAAGCCTGCAATATTGGCTCCTTTAACATAGTCTACTGTACCATTGGTTTTACCATAACGGACACACGATTCGTGAATGTTCCTCATAATTTGGTGAAGGCGCATATCCACTTCTTCTCTGTTCCAATTAAGTTTCATGGAGTTTTGTGCCATTTCCAAACCAGAAGTAGCGACGCCCCCGGCATTTGCAGCCTTTCCGGGAGCGAAGAGCAACTTGCTGTTTTGAAGCAGGTGAATAGCTTCAGGTGTACATGGCATATTGGCGCCTTCGCATACGCATATACAACCATTGCTTATAAGTTTTTCGGCATCATCTTTATTCAATTCGTTTTGGGTAGCACAAGGCAAGGCGATATCGCACTTTACTTCCCATGGGTGTTTACCGGCAACAAATTCGGATGAAGGGAATTCCTCGGCATAGGGGCGGACAATATCTTCGTTGCTGGCGCGTAACTCAAGCATAAACTCTATCTTTTCGCCCGAAATGCCATCTTTGTCGTAAATATAGCCATCTGGTCCCGAAATAGTTACTACTTTGCCTCCCAGTTCGGCGACTTTTTTAACAGCTCCCCAGGCTACGTTTCCAAATCCCGAAACGGCAACCGTTTTTCCTTTAAACGATTCACCGATGGTAGCCAACATTTCATTTGTAAAATAAACAACTCCAAAACCAGTTGCTTCGGGGCGTACGAGACTACCTCCCCAGTTTATTCCTTTGCCGGTAAGAACACCGGTATGTTCATGCGTCAACTTCTTATGCATACCAAACATGTAGCCAATTTCACGGCCACCAACTCCTATATCGCCTGCCGGAACATCGGTTTCTGAACCAACAACTTTCCAAAGTTCCAGCATAAACGATTGGCAGAAGCGCATAACCTCGTTGTTCGATTTGCCTTTTGGATCAAAATCAGAACCTCCTTTTGCTCCTCCCATTGGTAAAGTGGTGAGGCTATTTTTGAAAATCTGCTCGAAACCGAGAAATTTTAATATGCTGATATTGACACTTGGGTGGAACCGAAGACCTCCTTTATATGGTCCAATTGCATTATTGAACTGAACCCGGTAACCGCGGTTAACGTGTACTTTCCCTTCGTCGTCGACCCAGGGAACTTTAAACGATAATGTCCGGTCAGGTTCAATTAACCGATCTACAATATTGGCGCTTTCGAATTGAGGATTAGCATTGTATACTTCCTGAATAGATTCCAGCACTTCGTGCACTGCCTGATGGTATTCTACTTCTCCGGGATAGCGTTTCGTTAAACCGGTCATAATTTGATTTACATCCATAGAAGCTGAATTGATTTATCTTATAAAATTCATTACAAAAGAACAATAATGCAAATACTAACGGTTGATTTTTATCATTATAAAACATATTCTTTGGCAGCTAACTTAAAATGACTTAATTCGTAAAAAACTTGATATAATTTGTTCAGAATGAAAAATTTGTTCCTGGTCATTGTTTTATTTATTACACCGCTCATTAATGGGATTTCACAAGTTGTAGTAAATGAGGTGCTGGCGTCAAATGTCAATTCAGTTTTTGATAAGGGGCAATTCAATTTTTCGGGGTATATAGAACTTTATAATAAGAATGATTTTTCGGTTGATATAACCAATTATTATATAACCAACGATATTTCTAGGCAAACGCGTTATAAATTCCCTTCGGGAATAATTATTCAACCAAAGCAATTTCTTAAAGTTATTTGCGATGAAGCAAATTATTGGCTGCATACCAATTTCAAACTTGATGCTGATGGGGGAATAATAATTTTGTCGAATAGTAATTTGCAGGTTGTTGATTCGGTTTCCTTTCGTAGGCAATATCCTGATATTTCAATTGGAAGGAAGCCCGATGGCGCTGCTGGTTGGACATACCTTGCTTACCCAACTCCGGGAGCTAAAAATAACGTGCAAAGTGGCAGCCAATTGTGTGCACAACCTACCATTTCGCCAAATCCGGGATATTATACCGATAATGTTACAGTTAGGATTTACTCCAACATGGGGAATGCGACAATTTATTATACCACTGATGGGTCTGAACCATCCAACAAATCAAAATTATATACCGGGCCGTTTGTTATTGCCGCCAATACGGTGGTAAAGGCAAAAAACTACCATAATGAATACCTTCCAGGGACAAGTTCATGCAATACCTATTTATTGAAAGAGCATGTTTCCAAGCTTCCTATAGTCTCAATTTCAACGAACCCAGACTATTTGTTCAACGATTCTATTGGGATTTATGTGGAAGGGAAAAATGGAATAGCTGGCAATTGCGTGGATAAAGCAAATTGGAACCGTGATTGGGAGCGGCCGGGTTTTTTTGAATATTTTGAACCGGATGGAAGGCGCAGGATTGTTCAGGGAACAGATTTGAAAATTTCCGGTGGTTGCAGCCGCTCAAATCCCCAAAAGTCTTTTGGCATTTTGCCGAGTTCCAGATATGGAAAGGGTTCCATCGATTATCCTTTTTTTGCATCGAAACCCGATCAAACTAATTTTGGTAGTTTAATGGTTCGTAATTCGGGGAACGACTGGTATACTGCCAAGTTTCGGGATGCCTTTATGCAAAACCTTGCCATTCATAATATGGACCTGGATTATCAGGCTTTTCAGCCGGTAGCGTTTTATGTAAATGGTGCTTATTGGGGAATTATGAACTTGCGGGAAAAGATTGATAAAAATTATTTTCGGGCAAACCATAATCTGCCATCTGATAGCGTGGATATGGTTGAAAAAAATGGTGAAATTATTTGCGGCGATAATAAAGGATATTTGTCGTTTGTCGATTCTTTAACAAAAGTGGATATGTCGAAACCGGAAGGTTTTGATTTTTTAAACAGAAATATAGATATTGACGAATACCTGAACTATCTGGTACTGGAAATATATTGTGGTAACCACGACTGGCCTGGGAATAATAATAAGTTTTGGAGATCGAAAGCTGCCGGTTCAAAGTGGCGGTGGATGGCAACTGATCTCGATTTTGGATTTGGATTATACAATTCCAGTGCATTTGATTCAACCCTTAATTTTGTTACTGCTACCAATGGACCGAAATGGCCAAACCCTCCCTGGTCCACCCTCCTTCCCCGTAAAATTTTTGAAAACCCAACAACCCGCGACTTGTTTATTCAAAAAATGCAGACTGCCATCCATACCATTTTTCGTCAGGAGAGGGTGAATTTTCTGGTCGACAGTATTAAAAATATGATGGCACCCGAAATGCCCTATCATTGGAAACGATGGTGGGGAAGCGAAAGCCAGTGGAATAATGAAGTTAATAAGCTGAAATTATTTAATCTCGAAAGAGGTCCTTTTATGGAAAATCATTTAAGGGATTTCTTCAAACTTGATCAAAGTAACGTCTCGGTTTCGATTAAATCAGCAGGTAATAATCAGGCGTCATTTTATCTAAACAATATTATTGTCAACGATTCCCTTCCCGTAAAACTGGTTGCTGGTCTCACTGCCGAAATAAAAGTAGAAACAAATCCCGGTTACGAATTTGATTTTTG
>JFJP01027050.1_pt1 | contig 26645 bp, 34 predicted proteins | sample 431651 | NCBI WGS metagenome assembly JFJP01 (sample SAMN02602958, study PRJNA72255) | Microbial mat metagenome, whole genome shotgun sequencing project. | biome: fresh water; feature: sink hole; material: water; isolation source: purple microbial (photo- and chemosynthetic) mats found in...
AACTTTCTTATAAAGACAAGCTCTTAATAGTGTTTTTTAGCTTTTATTAACAGAAATCCGCTTTTTTTCACTTAGAGAATTCAAAAAATAGAACATTCTTAGAGAAAATATTGCATTTAATTTAAAAATTTATAAATTTTATAAGCTTTTCTTCTATTTTTTGAATTTTTACAAAGGATTTTGAAAATACAATGCTATAAAAAAAAATTTGCTCGATTTTCTATAAAGTATTTTAAAATTGCCGAATTTTAAAAGCTTTTTGGACCAATAAATCACCAGATTAGGCTTTAAATAAAAGATCCCGCGCTTTTTGAAGGAAAAGATTTATTAAAATTTCAAAATAAATATCTTGATCCATTAAATTAAAAATAATTTGTTTTTCTGCTTCCTAAATTAAAGCTTTTGTTTTTGAAATTAAATGTTTTAAAAAATAATAAAAATCATACTTCTTAAGCAAAACCCTCCCAAACAAAAATTAAAAAAAAAAATATAAATCTAAATCCCAAAACCCAAAAAAAGACCAAAAAAAAAGTTTCCATGGCAGAAGAAGGTCTCCTTTAACTAAAAAAACATAAAAACTTATAATTGGTTTCTTCAGTGTTTAAACAAATAAAAGAACAGACTCAAAATCAACCAGTCGAAGAAATAGAAGAGTTGGTTTTAGATTCAATTCATTTCGTCAAGTTTACGGTTGAAATAAAGGCTGAATTAGGTACATAATATACATCTTAAAACTATGTAAAATGCTCAAATGTTTTGTTTTTTTATATATTATCTAGAAAAATACCCTAATCTTTTATCCCTTTCATTGAATGATTGTGCTTTGAAATCCCTTGAAAATTTTCCTCAGTTGCCAAAATTGTTGAAAGTAAATACAATTAAATTAATAAAGAGTGATTTTTTGTTTGATAAAGCTCGAAATCATAGATAACAAATTAACACCAGCTTGCCTCCCCCAAATATTGCAACTAAAGCAATTACAATCTCTTTCCTTGGGAGGAAATCAATTCAATACCTTTGATGAAATAAAACCATTGGCAGCCTTAGATAACCTCATTGATTTGGATTTGTTTGGGTGCAAAATCTGCGAAGATAGTAAATATCGACCAAAAATTTATGAGATTTTCCCAAATCTGATGGTACTTCTTTTATTTCTTAAATTTATTATATTTCTTTTTATTTTATTTTTGATTAGATATTGGATAATTGTGATAAAGAAGGAAAAGAAGTAGAAGATGAAGACGACGACGATGAGAATGATGATGAAGATGAAGATGGCGATGATGGCGATGATGGTTTTGATTTTTTTTTTAAATCTTTTTTATTTTTCAATCTTTTTAATTTTTGGATTTGATTTTAAAAAATTTTTTTAATTTTTTTAAAATTTTTAATTTTTAATTTTTTTGATTTTTTCGAAAAATCAATAATTTTTTTATTTATAAAGACATCGAAGATGAGGAGGAATATGATGATGATGATGATGATGATGAAGATGGAGAAGATGATGATGATGATGAGGAAGATGAAGATGAGGATACCAAGGCCAAAAAAGCAAAAAAAACCAAGAAATAAAATAAAAAATAAAAAAATAAAAGATTGAACTTGAAATTTTTTATTTATTAATATAATTTTTTTCCGAATAAATAAAGAAATTCTTGCTTAAAGCACTTCAAGTTTTTCTATTTCTAATTCCTTCACATTCAAAACGATTTTATCCATAGAGTTTTTTGATAAAACTAAGTTTTCAACAATCTTATATTCGAAATTCTCGCATATAACTGGCACCGAATAAAACAAACCTTTTGGAATCCCATAATGATTTCCATCACTAAAAATCCCCATACAATCCCAATCATCTTTTGGTGTTCCCAAATACCAATTCTTCAGATGATCTTTGATGGCATATGCGGCTGAGATAACAGCAGAATTCTTTCTGCAAGTAATAACATCACCTCCTCTTTTTTGAACATTTCTTGGAAACTCTTGTTTCACAAAGTTTTCATCTTTGATGAACTTTTTAAAAAATTAAAATATAATAAAAATTAACTTTGTTGAATGTTTTTTTAAAAAGAATTATTTTAAGTTACCTCAATGATTGATTTATCGTTGAAGGTGCTGAAAGAAAGATCGGGGAAAGTTATTAATGAATGATTTCCCCAAACTGTTACTTTCTTCAATTCATAGAAATTGCACTCAAGTTTTTTGGCAATCTATATTTCAAAATTATACTTTTTCCAATTTGATGAATTTTACTTGGTTTTTTGCCCGATTCAGATTCAACCTCGATAAGCAGGTGAAATTCTTCGCAGGGATATTTGAGCAGTTTTGTTGCAAAATTAAACAATTTGTATTAACAGGATTAGTCACAACCAAAATCTTGCAGTTAGGATTAGCATTTTCATTTAAAATTTTGCCTTGTTCCCTAAAAATATGAACATTCGCTTCTAATAAGTCTCTTCTTTCCATGCCAGGTTTCCTTAGAGATCCTCCCATAAAAATGGCTACATCCACTCCCCTAAATAAATCCTTGTGATCATTCGATTTGAACATTATACCTCCTAATAAAGGAAATCCACAATCTTCTAATTCATAAACGACTCCTTGTAAAACCTCTTCTTGTTGGGGAATATCTAATAAATTCAAGAAAATTTTCACATCTTTGCCAAAGACTTCTCCTGAACAAAGCAGGGGTAAAAAAGAGTAGGCAATTTGTCCTGCTGCTCCAGTAACAAGTATTTTTAATGATTTCGAAGATTGCTTCTCCATTTTGAATTAAATTGCACTTTTTTTTTATTTCTAAACAAACAATAAATATAAGAAATTAAAAATTATTAAGCATGTTTTTATTTGTATTTATGTATTTTATTACTTAAAATTAAAAAACTCTCATTTGAAAATTTTTAATCAAAAAGAATTTCAAGGACAATAAGCTTATTTTTTTATTTAATTTTTGAATTCATTTAATAAATTTTATGTGCGAACAAAAAATTTAAAACAATAATCAAAATTTTTTATTAATTTATGATCCAATTTTATAAGCTTTTTTCTTTAGTCATCAGAGTTTTCACAAAACCTTTAGTTACATACACAAAGCAATACCACTTATCTCAAAAGCAATTTTCTCACCAACGCCTTCGACTTTTTTTCATATTTTTGGGGAATAAATTCAATTATTTTGAAGCAGCTATCAATAGAAACAACCTTAAGAATGCATCTTCAGAAGTACAGAAAATCAAACCAATAACAGAAGAAGTCGCGTATAATATTATTCTTATGACCAAATAACATGAAAAAATTTTTTAGATTGGAAAAAGGAGTTGATTTTTTTTATGAAATGTTGATGTATTTAATATTGATGGGATTTCCTTTATATGAGCTATTTCGTCATGCAAAGGACAATGATAAAAAAAATGATGTTTTGAGCGCAAAATTAAAAAATTTAGAAGATGATTTGTCTAGTATTCGAAATACCATCGAAATACAAAGCAAAAATATCACTAAAAAAATTACTAATATGAAGGAAACCATTGAAAATAATGTAAAAACATTAGATCAAGATAAAAATGAGATGTTTGAAAGCTTAAAAAAAAATCGGATACTTTTTTCTTCATTCTTTCATGAAAATATGGAATTGATCAATCAAATAAAACAAGAAAAGTCTTTTTTTGATGAAAATATTTTGGCAATTACATTGAAAAATTTTGAAATTTTAAATTTTTTACAAAATTTTAAAAAGCCAGGAGGGCTTGACAATATCGAATAAAATTCATATATATATATTTATATATAGGTTTGCATATTTTTGCTGGCATAAATAAATAAAAACTGGTTAAAAAATTGAAAATAAACCTTAAGAATACAAGAATTAAAAAAAAAAAAAAAATGTTAAATTTAGATATTTCTCTTATTTTTTAATATTTCTATTCATAAATAAAATAAAAAACTTATAGAAATTTTAAAATAAAAACATTTAAAAGATCTTGTTTACATAAATATATCTCATAAATGAAATCAGTTTATATTAACTTCTTTTGCATGTTAACAAAAAAATCGCTCTTAACTTAAAAGATTATGAATAGAAAAGTTTTTTAAAAGAAATGAACTATCAAAAATTTATCTGTCTCAACTCTTGTAACACGAACTCAAAGTAGTTATGAATCAACAAAATTATATAAGCTCTTTTCCACAATTGTATTTTTTCAGGAATATATATGAAGAAATCTTTATTATTTTTAGACATCCATAAAGCAATAAAAATCGTGATCAAAAAATTCATCGTTAAAATTATTAAAACCATTTCTTCATTCATAATGAATTTATCAGAAATTTCTAATTCGCAATTTTTGTAAAAAACAGGAATATGAATAGTAAGCCATTTTCTATAAAAATAGAGAAACATAAGTCTTGGGATTAAAATAAATTGGAAATCTATCATATAACCAGAAAAAAGTTTATCAACTAATTTCTCACTTTCTGATTCTTTAAAAAATTCATCTTTTTTAAAAATGAATTTTATTAGTTTATTGAGGATAATCAATGGAAAATTATATCTTGTATAAAAAATTATTAAGAACACCACATGATTTATCAATATAACCCAGATACCCCAAAAACTTAAGTTTGATTCCAATATATTCGAAATTTCTGTTGCTGAAATTAAACAAATACATATTCTGACAAAATATCCGATTGAATTTAATTTGAAATCCTGAGAGATTTCTTCATTTTGAGCATGTTTGTAAAATGCATATTTGAAAAGTGATCGAAAAATAAATATACAGAAAGCCACCGAAATTTGATAAACGTTAACCGCTTCTGAAGGTATGATGATTTCGATCAAGAATTTCAAATATTTATAGCCATGATAATTCATGAGATAATTTAAAAATATTAAGGTTATTATTGCGACTCTAAATGAAGTATTTTTGATAAATAGTCTGAAATTCCATTTTATTTTCATCAAATATATCAGAAAAAAGAAAGAAATTGAGAAAAATCCCATTATAAACATGTATGAAAAGTTCGGTTCTTCATCAGAACAATCCACCGATAAATAAAAGTAAAATATCGACAAATAAGCAGAAAATATATAAAAGAATTTGAATATATTGAATTGTTTCAAGAATTCCACATGAAAAATTGTGATATATCCCATAATAATGATAAGATTCCAATAAAGTAAACATTCTTTAACTGTTGTATATATCTTAATGATAAATAAGTCAGCACATTTGCAAGTTTTTATAAAACAAATCGATTTATAATTTTCTTGGATCACCAATATAATGGTTGAAATTATTATGCCTAAAAAATGTGGTAATACCAATTTTTTCATGAATTTCCAGATTTTGTTGCTTACAGAGAAATTACTACTCAAGAAAAAAGTGACATAATCAGTGATTGTTTTCCTTTGACTGTTGCTTTTTTCTTTAGGATTTGTTTCAGTTTCACCAGGTTTTTTTTCTTTTTTCTTGTTGATTTTTTCGCGCATTTCCCCGAAACTCAAAGAGCTCATATTCACAGAACCAGTTTCAGATAATTCCGTTTTGAAATTCTTTGAAATTCTCTCTTTTAATATGACGTTTGTTTGCTGTTGAAAAAAAATTGGATCTGGTTTTCTACTAATTTTGGGGATATCATAAATTTCGTTCAAATCGGTTTGAAAATTTTTGTTAAATTTGGTGTGATTTGAGAGTTTATGATGAAGAATCACCCTATTGGAACCATCGTTGATTTCTAGTTTATCATCTTCATTATTTATTTTCAATTCTTTTTTAAATAATATTTTCTTAGACATATAAAGTAAGAGATTTAATTATAATCAAAATAAAAAAGTGCTTTGTTTGCTTAAAAAATAATTTTTAATGTTAAATTAGCATTTTATTCATGAAATATGTTTTTCTTTGGTTATTTGTTATTTTGTTTATTTTTGAATAGCAAAATATAGGTTTTTTAAATGAAAAATATTTTTTTAATAATTTATTAAAGAAAATTAAATTGAAAAAAAATATTTTTTTTTAAATTATAATCAAAACATTTAAAATAAAACATAAAATAATTAACAGAAACAAAAAGCCGTTTATTTAAATATTTGGATCCTTCTTTAAAAAAAAATGAATCGTGATTCAAAGTTGCAATTTAAATCAATAGAAGACTTTCTTCTACTTGCTCCCCCTGATCCCACAAAGCCTAATTTAGGCCATGGATCTTATGGAGTTGTTAAATTAGCTAAACATCTGAGACAAAACAATAAATATGCATTGAAGATAGTAAAAAAAATAAAATTTCTCATTATAAATTTCTTTTTAAGGTTGATTGCAAGAAACTTCATGGACCTTCAGAACTTGATATTATTCAAAGAGAAATCAAAATTCACAGCCAAATAAATCATCCTAATATTATCAGATTTCATGGAACTTTTCAGGAGAAGGATGTTATTACGATGGTCTTGGAATATGCAGAAAACGGAAATCTATACAATTATTTGAAAAAACAAGTCAAACTCAAAGAATCAGAAGCTTTTGTTTATTTTTACCAGACGGTGAAAGCGATAGACTATTTGCACAAGCGAGATATTTTGCATCGAGATATTAAGGTTTTTTTCGCATAAAATAAGAAAGTTTTTATTTGACCTGTTTTGTTTTTAGCCAGAAAATCTGCTTTTGGATTCAAATTATTGCATAAAATTATGTGATTTTGGCTGGTCTACCGAAGAAATTAAATTAAAAAGGTAAAAAAATAAATATTTGACTTCTTAATTCATAATTATAATAGAACGACATTTTGTGGTACTTATGAATATATGAGTCCTGAAGTTGTTTTTAAAAGGCCATATAATGAGAACATTGATGTTTGGAGTTTAGGGGTTTTGCTTTATGAACTTTTGCATGGTCGTAGTGCTTTTAGAGCAAAAAATCTAAACGAAATCACAATGAAATTTAGAAGAACTATCAGCCTTCATTTTGATGAAAGCCTATCAGAAGAAGTCAAAGATTTAATCAAAGGAATTTTGAAATTAGAGCCGACTGAAAGATTGAGTTTAAAGGAGATTTTCGAACACAAATGGGTGAAAAAAATGTATGGCCTTGTTGATTTCGATAATTATGAAAATAAAAGGAGGAGCTCGAATTTTTCTTTACGAAATTTGAAAGAAACACAAAAGACTCTTAATGAGAATAAAAATCAATCAATTCATCAAAAAAGTTATAATTATATTGCTGAACCTGAAGAAAAACCCTTTCAAACGATTTCTATGAATAGAATCGAGAACTTCCAAGACCACAAAAAGCTTTATTCTTTTCAAGCTTTGGACAAAGAACCAATACGAAGCAAAATTAATTCGAAATTGAGACATAATGCTCTTTTTGAAAAAGAAAATATTTCGGAAATTAATATTTCGAATCATCCGAAAAGCAAAATATTTGACTTAAAACTCAAAAAAGACTCTCCTGATAGAGTTTTGAAAAGTATGGAGAATTTAATCACAGATTTTGAATTAAAACTACACCATGAGAAAGATTTTATTTCATTGCTACACAAAAACAATTACTATGATATAAAATAAAATGTAAAACATAATAAATATTTTTATTTTGATTACGATTGTTTTTTACAAAAAATTTTTATTCAATTTCCAAAGAATGATTGTATTTTAAATCTTTATTATACATTAAATTGATTTTCTCCTTGTTTTTATCAATATTTTCATTAAAGTTGTCATTTAACTCATCTCCATCTCCGATTTTAAACATATTCAAACCCTCATAAAATTCCTGATTTATTTTCTTCTCCTTATTTGTAAAATTACTTTTTTTCAAGAAATTATCCTGGATCCAAAACTAAAAAATTTTTTTTGTTTTAAACATTTAAAAAAAAAAAAAATGTTATTTTTAAAACATTTCTTTCTTAATACCTGAAATCCATTCATAACCAGCGGTATTATAACCATGACAATCACCAATTTTAGCACAGGAAGCCTTGATAATCTATATTTTAAATAATTTTAAAAATGAATTGTTTTTTATGAAGAACCCATCAAATACATAGGATCCTATATTTTCTAGATTTTTTGATAATCCTGCTTCCAAAAAATAAAGCAAACTTTTTGACTAAAAAAAAACTAATCAAAACTCCAAAGACAATTTTGCTTTATACCACAACAACAATAATATTCCAAATTAATAATTGGATAAACCATGCCAGATAATCGATTTTTATTATGCTGTTTGGAGGAATTTCGTATATGGCTCCACGGTTCGCATTGTTATTTTTGATTGTAAGATTTTTATCTAAAACTTCTTGAATTTGATTTTCTAAATTATTATCTTTTTCAACAACAGCAACCACATCTCCAGTAGAGGACGAGTCCTTTATAATTGTTAAATAGTTCCCTGATTTTAAGTTCTATTACAAAACAAAAAATATCAATTGAATTGTTTATAAGCAAATTTTACATTACTTTTAAACCTTTTTTTTTGGAAAAACAATATTCTGTAGTTTGCAAAATGAGATAGCATATGATAACTCCAATTGTTGTATCGAACATAATTGTGATAAAATACCATATGCATGCATCATTGCTTCCTTCATAACTGAGAATGACAGCAAGAGAAACATTTAACGTATGAGCAATCAAGGCTGAAGTCAGTTGTTTAGAAGCATCCTTGGGGAATTAATTACATTTAAACATATTTTTTTTTCTAGTTACTAATATCCATATTTTCCATTTTCGTTTTGGCTTTTCAAAATACCTTTTGACTAGAAAAAAAAAAGTCCATCTAATTTTTTATGTTCATTTTTGTACTTATTAAAACCAAGAACGAAAGAATTCCCAGAAAAAGCTGAACAAAAAACCCTAAAGCTCCAAGAATTTTGCATGAACCCTCTTTTTCGACATCCATTATTATTTTTGAGAAAATATTATTGTTAAAAGAAAATTTTCGTTTTATTATTATTTTTTTTTTTCTTAAGAGAGTAAAGTGTTTTTTCAAGTTTTACTAGTATTAAAGAATTTTAAATATTATAGACAGTGCTCATAAAAAATTTTTTCCTTCAAAACTTTTTTCAAACTGTAATCCAAAAAATATGTTGAAATCTCCGTGATTTTCGAATTTCTAAAAAGAATTTAATTTAAAATGTTAACTTAATTTAGGTTACAAATTTTGATGGAAAATTTTTAGCTCGCCTTTTAAATTATTTTCAATTATCGAGATTTTTTTTCTTAAAGCATTGCCTTTCTCCTTTAGCTCCATTATTTCATCTGACTCCTCCACAAAATACTTTTTTTCTTGACTACAATTTTAATTAAATAAGACTCTCTAATTAATAAAATATTAATGAAAAATATAAACCTAATTCTCAATGATTGATTGACTTTCTCTTCACATAAAAACATGTTTATTGATAATTCATTTATTGACTAATTTTGATTTTGATTATAATTTATTTCAAATAAAAATTTAAGACATGATCCAAAATAAAATAAGATGCTTTGGCCATTTCAATATTCTGTAAAATTTCTTTCAATATTTTCATTAATTCTTGTCTTTTGAGAGGAATGTCCTAAAAATAATTTACAATCAATAAAATTAAAGAAAACGTTTAAATTTTTTCATTTGTTAAACAAAAAATTTACTTCAAACAAATTTTGTTCACTGTTCAAAAATTGATTCCATTTTTCAATTCCCTCAAAAAAATACCCATCAGAAAAACATAACAATAAGGATTGTGTGTTTGTGTGAGAATTATTGTGTTCTAATTTGGCTAGATCTGCTAAAATAGCAATTAAATTCACTAAAGACTCTTCATAGTTCTTAACTTTCTCCATTAGAACATCGATTTCTGTAGTTTCATATGATTTGTTTTTCATTAGTGTTGAAGAAAAAGAAGTCTTAATGTAAGCTTGTGCATATTCATATAATTTACTCATCTCTTCGAATGCATTATTTTCATAAATGCCATTTTTTTCTTTCATTTTATGATTTTTTTTTTGGAAAATTTTGAATTCCTCAACTGAAAAGCATAAATAAAATTTTAAAACCATGTCTTTTGAAAAAATTGGATGCTCAATGAGTTTTTTTAAATAGTTTTCTAAATCCTTTTTTATATTTTTATAGAAAATTAAAAGAAAAAAAATGAAAAAAACAACATTTTTCCTTTGATTAATAAATTTTTCGTCCTCATAAAGCAAATTAGAGATTGATTTTGAAATTCCATGTTTTTCTGGTAATTTTGGTAATATCAGACCCTTCATTTTTTTTTTATTTTTGGTGTTTTTTTATAAAAAAAAAACTTGATAATTCAAGTCTGAGCTCAAATAATTATGCAGCCATTCAAAATCAGAAAATCTTCTATCAACAACAAAAAGTTTTTCATTTGATTTGAATTTTGTTTTCAAAGTATATACGATATAACTTTTCTCGATAAAGGCTGTTGAAACTGCATAATAATTGCAAATTTCGACAAATTCGTAATTATTTGATTCTTCCTTCATGATAATTTTTTTGATATTTTTAAAATTAAAGGAAACGAAATACTTGGGTTTTATTTTGAAAATCATTATTAGATTGTAAAATCAACATCGAATTCGAAACATTTTCATTATTGGGATTTTTTTGTTCAATCATTTTTTTATTTTTTAAATAAAATGAAAAGTTCAAGAATTTTATTAAAAAAGTTTATAAAATATTCTTATATAAAGATTTTTTTTTATTCATTCTCAAAGGAAATCAAATTATTTTTTTTTTGGAACCATTTACAATAAATTTTTAATTGATGCGCATTAAATTTATCTGCATATTCATAAATTCTTTCACAATTTTTTTCATTTATCAGATTGATCAGCTGTTTTTCACATTCATCTTTAATCTAAACAAACAGTACCATAGATAAAATAAGAAAACAAAATTTAAAAAAAACATCATCTAAAATAAATTCATCAGAAACAGACAAAAATTCTAAGAGATAATCCAAAGAAAGCTCTTGTCCTTCTGTTTCAGCTCCAAAATGAACATCTCCTGTATACAAATATTGGCAAATAGCAGCAAAAACCGGATAGCTTTACAACAAAAATGATTATAATAATTATTTATGACAAATAAAATACAAATTAAAATAATATCAAACCGAATATCACAACAAATATCAAAACAAATATGAAACAATTCATTTTTTGATCTTGTTACCTAATGTGTTTGATTTCAATTTTCTCTTCAACGGCTTCTTTCATTCCTGAATTGAACATAACCCTAAACTTTTCGCTTCAATTAAATAAAAAAATTTAAGAAAAATTCGAAAAATTAAATACCATAAAAGCGAAAGAATAACTTTATGGCCATAAAAGGGCTTTCCTTCCACCAAAAACGTTACATCTGAGAATTCCTTTTTATTGCAATAATCTCTCAAATTATTTTTGAGTTTATAATTAGAATTTTCGCATTTTATTTTTAATTCAGGAGGAGGATCTATAAATTAATTGATTAGATTTCAATTTCCTATAACAATAGCTAGTAATTTTTTTCACTTGTATCAATAATATAAAAATCTCGATAGTATTGTTGTCCATAACTGCCTCCCATTATGAATAATTTATCTTCCCAAGGTGTCATGCTATGACCTGCTCTGGGTTTTATTTTAGAAACATCATTGATATCAGTTTGAGTCCATGTTCTGCTGACTGCAATTTTTTTACAAAAATTATTTATAAGGAGTTTAAACCTGGATCAAAAATTTGAAGATCGTTAAAACAAGTTGCTGAAGGACCCGAACCGCCAAAAAGATATATTAAGGAATTTATTGAGGCTAAGCTCATTCCTGCTCTTGGAGAAGGAGGTTGTGAGCAAATATTGATTTCACTCCATATTAATTTATCTAATTTTATTTTTAATAAATAAAATATATAAAAAAAAAAAAAATTCAAAAGAAAACCTGAATCTAAAACATGTAAATCGTTCAATCTTTTGCTCCCATCCCATCCTCCAAAGATATATAAGCAATTATTCAGTACTGCTGAACTGTGATTTGCCCTTGGTGGAGGAGTATTCCCATCGCAATTTAAGCATTTCCAATTTTTCATGTCTAATTAAAATCATAAATTGAAAAAAATATTTCGGTTTCAACCTGGATTGAAAATATGTAAATCATTTAAATAATCTTTTCCGTCACCTCCTCTAAAAACATAGATCAATTTCCCAATTAGATCTGCAGAATGCATATTGCAAGGTCCTGGGGGTTCTCCAGTTGTATTAATGATATTCCATTCCAAATTGTCTTAAAAAACAAATTTAAATCTTTAAAGATTATTTAAAGAATTTATACCAAGATTTAAGACATACATATCATTTGCAGCATAAGTTCCACTACCCAACCAACCTCCAATGATATACATTTTATTTTCTAGTTTGTTGAAAAAAAATTTATAAACAAAAACAAAAAAATAATCTCAAAATACCTATTAATGTAGCAGTATGTCCATTCCTTCCTTCCGGTTCTTTTCCACAAACTTTGGCTTTCAACCATTCATTCTTGAGAAGATCATAAATATGAAGTGAATTGTGATTTTTCTTCCCATCATAACCTCCGAACAAATAAAGCATTTTTTTGTAAAGAACTGAAGAATGATTTTTTATTTGAGGACATTCATTGCTAAAATTAGCGACTACCTTGATTTTCTGGTTTTTAAATGATTGGCATTCGTCCTGAAAATATTGTGAGTTCATTTGATCTTCTTCTAGTTTTGAAAATTGATCCATCAACCACAATTTCGTTTTTCTAAATTTAATTGTAGTTTGACTTTAAATATAATAGTCCTTTTAAAAATACTAAAGAATAAATATTGGCATTTTTAATTTTCGAAGAGAAATATTTTTTTATAAAATAATAAATAGGCAAAAACAAAAATATTATTCCAATAAAAAAAAGAATTGACGAAGTTTTTTAAAATATTTTTAATTTTCTATAGCCTAAGTCCTGAGTTCCTCTAATATTGCTCTCTTTACCAAATAAATATTGAAAAGCTTTGATTTGTTTTTGTGAAACCTTAAAAGTTTTAATTTTTTTAATTTATAATTTATAAAATTTGCTTCGTTACTTTTTTTCTCTTTCTCAATATAATCCATTTGACTCCTTCTGTGCATGGAGGAGTTGTCAAAGAACCATCATAGGTAATAAAATGAGGAATAGCGTTAACAAGCTAAAAATTTAATTTTAATTTTAAAACAAAATTAAATTTATATACTGATGATAAATCTATTTTTTGATTTATAACACTTTTTTTATCTGTAAATTCAAACCATTGATCCTTATTTTCTTTTATAAATCCCAAATCTTCCAAAAATCTATTAAAATATTTGTTTAATAGCAACCTAAAAATAAATTAACCCATTGTCTTCTTCTCCTCCTGTATTATGTAGAAAAACAGAAACAATCACTTTAGCTCCAGCTTTATCTTCATGCAATATTTGTACTTCAAAATCAGTTCTAGATTGATCTTCTCCAAAAGTATGCTCAGAAGGATGATGAATATAAATTTCTTTTGTGGGCAGTTCATGGTCTCCATATTTAATACTTCCAAACATTCCTTTCACAATCAATTTATAACCATCATTATAAATCTCTATTTTATTATTATCAGGTTTCCCATAATCCACATTTACCAAATGTGGCTCCACAAAAAATGTTTCATTTAATCCAATGTGCAAAGGACTTTGATAAGAGCCAAATTTGCATTTATCTGGCCAGGTGCTAATATTCAAAATGGAAATACCATCCCATTTACCAGATCTATCTTTGGCAAGTTTCCCTTGACAGGGAAAATCATTGTTTTCTTGAGCTGTTGCTGCTATTTTCTTCAGGATTTTTAAAGGGTCCTCATCGTTAGGACTATCTAAAATCGTGCTTAAATCGTCATTTTTAGAAGAAGATTCTGTTATTGAAGAAGATTCAGTTTTTGAATGAGATTCTCTGGCAGTTGATGGAGAATCTGTAGTTTTTGATGAAGAAATTGTGGTTTCTTGTATTTTTTTTGAAAGAGATTGAGATTTTTCTAGATTCTTGCTCACTTTTTCTTTGATGTCTGAGTATTTCGATGAATCATCTGTATTGGTATTCACGATTTTTTTCGTATCTCGCAATTTATCGTCAAGGTAATTTAAAATCTTTTTCATTTTTTCTTTTAATTCCTTAATTTCTTCTGGAGTCTTATCTTTGAAAGAATCATCTAAATTCACATTTTCTTTAGAATCAGAGTTTGAATCCAAAGAATATAAGCCTGTTTTTGAATTTGAATCATCATTTTTATTATTTTGTTGCGAAATATCCTCATTTTCTTCATTAGGAAGATAACCATCAAAAGTTATTTCTTTTGCATTTTTGAGATTTTCTGAATTAAAACTATTTTGCAATTTGGAATCAAAATCTTCTTCAGAAATTCGTTCTTTGATGATTCCTTCTAATTTTGTTTGAACAAAAGCAGTTAAATCCGTTTGACTACCATTTGTTTTCTCAATTTTGGTATTTTTTTCTTGAATGATTTCTTCTTTTTTCGATGGATTTGAATCTGAAGTCGGATTTGAATTTGAATTTGAAACTGATATCAGATTTTGCAAAGTGTTAGAATCGATGATGATTGGATTATTTTGAGAGTTTTTGATCATATCTTCAGTAATCACGAAAAATGGATTCGCGGATTGAGAAACATCAGATTGTTGGTTGACTTGCAAAAATGAGATAGGTTTATTGAATTGCAGAAATGAAGTGGGCTGATTCAAGTTAAGGAAAATTTTATTTTTTTCTGGTTTTTTAAAAGTAAATTCATCTTTGGTTTCAATGGATTCAGTGGGAATTTGTAAATTCTTTGTTATTTTTTCAACAGTCCATAGATCAAGCATATCTTTTTCAAAGAAATTGGCAGGATTGCTTACATTTTTATTTGAAGAAACATTGTTATAATCACTCGCTGAAGAAGAAGTTTCAATATTATTTGAACTTTGATTAGTATTTGTTGTGATATTTGTCTCATTTTTTGAATTATTTTGTTTTAAACAATTGGTTTTATTGTTTTTCCTCTCAAGAGAATCAATAATCTCGTCGACCACCTTATCATCAATTGTGATGCTGGTCGATGAATCCATTTCTTTGATATATTCTTTATCATAAACGACAAGATAATCTTCGTTTCGAATATATTTAATTCCTCTGTTTTTTATAGCGGTTTCTCCTCCATAAAAATCAAAATCATAATTAGTACTATCGCCCAAAATTTTAAAACTATCTTTGTTTTGAATTTTCGATATAATCTCATCTTGCCCATCGATAAATTTATCATTTTCATTAGAAACTATAACATTTGTTTTAGAAGCATTTGTGTCATTTGATGTATTTTTTGTTTGGTTGGTGGCATTTGTTTTGGTTTCAGTTTTTTTTTCTAATCCTGGATAAAATGTTATGAATATTTCTCTTTTTTTTTGATCTTGAATTTCTCTTCGTTTATACACCAATGATCGTGGAAAATCATCTATTTGCCTTTGCGAGATCTAATTAAAAACAAACATTCTTATTTTTTCAATAAAAATTTAATATTTATCTACTCGGAATGTGTTGTATGCTATCAACCATACAGCTGGTGAGCATGGTGTTGAAGTTGAAGAGCCTTGATACATAAAAAAATTATTTTCTTGAGGCAAAATCTAAATTGATATTTAATTTTTTTCAATTTTCAATTTACTTCTTTCAAAGAAAAGCTTCCTTTAAATTCAAGAAATTGGGCTGGTTTCAAATGTTGCAATAACCCTTTGCCGAACCCCAATGTGTAAAGAAAAGAACTGTCTTCATCATCTTTCGAAAATAATATTGCCAGATTCACTCTTGAATTATCTTCACTGATGGATGATATTTGGATTTCCAAAGGAAGTGTGATATTGTCTTCTCCAATAGTATGTTCACTTGGAGATTTGAAATTGATTTCATATGTGTTATAGACTTTATTTCCATGGAGAATCGAACCAAAATCTCCTTCTAATTTCAATGTATGATTGTTATTTTCCAAAAAGCCTTCAAATAAAGTATTGAATTGAAACTCACCATTGAAACCTAATATCTTAGAATAAATTCAAAGTAAAATTATTAAAAAGAAACTGGTGAATGTAAACGGTGGAATTATATTGATTGGAGACTGTTTTGCATCTGGATTTTTGCAATTACCCGCATATTCTTCTTGGGTTCTGACAGATTTTAAATATAATATCTTTTGAAGAAAAATGCTTTAATGAAAAAAAGAATGTTATTTTAATTCAAACATTGAAGAAAACAATGATCAAAAATAATTGTATTTTGGTTCTTGGCATTTATTTTAGTTTAATGAAAATATTACATTCAAAACAATAATTTTGAAATATTCATTAGTGATTCGTCCTTTAAAAAAAACGACTAACATTTCGATTATTTTTTTTATAAACATATAATTAATAATTTTTAGGTTATAAATGAAAAAAAGAATTGTGTGAAAAAAAATATTTTGAAAAATTTGAACTAAAAATAGTTTGTGTTTTTTAAAAAACCTTTTTAATTAAGAAAAAAATTAATATTTATTTATTATTAACGAACTAATGACCGCTGAAGCAAAGAAAATGCCCGAAAAAATTATTGGCAATTTCAAACTTGGTATTTATAAAAAAAAAGAAGGTCATTTCATATTTAAAAACAAACTTCCTGCATAAAGGTAAAACCATCGGGGAAGGCACTTTTGGAAAAGTCAAATTGGGATATCATTTAAAAACTAACGAAAAAGTAATTAAAACAAAACGAAACAAAATTTGAAATGAATAAAATATTTTAGGTTGCGATCAAGATTCTTGAAAAAAAAAAAATCACAGATAAAGCAGATATGGACCGTTTAGCTCGAGAAATCAATATTTTAAAAATTTTGAGACATCCAAATATTATCCAATTATATCAAGTTTGAAATAATTTCACTGTGTAAAAAATTTATAAAAATAAAAACAATTAGATTATAGAGACGAAAAAGGAACTTTACTTGATTATGGAATATGCAAGCGGAGGTGAGCTATTTGATTATATATTAAAGCATCAAAAGTTCTACAGAAAAAATAAATGAGATTAATTTACCGTAATTTATTTTAATTTGCAGTGTCACAGAAAAACAATCCTGCAAATTTTTTCAGCAAATACTTTCTGGAGTTGAATATCTTCATAAATTAAATGTTGCTCATCGGTATATTTACTGAGTATGGAATAAAATTTCAATAAAATTTTTTATTATAATAAGTGATTTGAAGCCTGAAAACCTTTTGTTGGATCAAAACAAAAATATCAAAATCGTCGATTTTGGCTTAAGCAATATATATGGTAATGATAAAAATGGGAATACCTTGAAAACAGCTTGTGGATCACCCTGTTATGCAGCTCCTGAAATGATTGCTGGAAAAAGATATAAAGGTTTATGTGTGGATATTTGGAGTTGTGGGATTATTTTATATGCAATGCTTTATGGATATTTGCCTTTTGAAGATTCCAATACCTCCAAGCTATATCAAAAAATATTAACAGGGGTGTATGAAACTCATAAATCTATCTCAAAGGAAGCCAATAATTTATTAAAGTTAATATTAACCGTTGATCCTGAAAAAAGATATAAACTTCATCAAATAAAAAAACATCCATGGTTTAGTTTAGTAAAATATGAAGCTATAGAAGGAATAATTATCGGATTTCATCACATTACAGTATATTTTTTTTTTTTAGAATAAAAATTTGAAATTAGATGATTAATTATAAGGTGAAAGATGTGTTGGTAAGAGAAATGAAACTTTTGGGTTATGATGAAGACAATGTTAAAAAAAATGTTCAAGCAAACAAACACAATGAATTAACAACAACGTATTCTAAACAAATAAAATATTTAAAAGGTAAAATTAATGTTTTAAGGTATTATTTAATAGGACAAAAAAATGAAAGAAGTCGTCCTATAGAAGAAAAAATCTTGTTGAACACTTTGTCAGCTAGTACAGAGATAAATATCTCGCAAATGAATACGATTATGACCAATGATTTTAATGAAAATTTTATTACAACTTCTTCATCTTTGCCAAATAGAAATGATTCCAAATTAATACAAACTCTTGCTCAGTTCATTTTTTTTCAGAAAATTTTTCATAATTTTAAATATTATCACAAAAATAGAACAAATTTAGTTCAAGTTTCTTTGATTGATCTTGAAACAACAAATCCTTCTCTTTTATTAACCACCGATCCTAATATGGAATTTTGCATTACAGAAAATATGCATATGATCCCTTTGCTACAATCAATAGAATTGAATAACCAAAACAGTTACGATAATTTTCTTTTAACAAAAACTGGCTCATCAACAAACAAAAATTCGCACAAAAATTTGAATTTGTTTACTAATTTATTTTGAATTTTTTTTCTAAATAGATTTGAATTTTTTCTTTAGGCTAAGCTCTGTGGAATTTATAGATTTAGAAAATTCAATCGCTTTTTCAGAAGAAAAAAACCTGTGTGTTAGCAAAAATATGAGGGTTGAACCTAATAAAATTGATAAATGTAATTTCAATGACAAATATAGCTCCAAAACAGGTGAAATAAATTATTTATTTTAAAAATTAAAAAATTTTTATATTAAAAAAAAAAAAAAGATGAGAAAAAAAAACAAGATTCTGAAAAAACCCAACCTTCTAAACAAAATAATGAAATTTTGATCTCAAAAATTTATCTAAGCAACGACTTCTTTAATAAAACCCCTAAAGTTGCTAAAACACAAGAACATCTTAATATAGAGGACTTAAATAAATATGAATCATCTTCAAAAAGGAAAGTTGATAATTTTACAGAAAGTTATTATTAAAAAAAATAGTGATCTTCGGTTTTAATATTTGTTTTTAGAGAAAAATCCAGTCCCAAACTTTTCATTTCATTTAAATCACATTTTTCCAGGAGATTTTTTCCAAATAAGAGACAATTTAAAAAAACTTTTGAAGGAATCAAAACTGCTTTTCAATGAAGTATTTAATATAAATAATTAATGTAAAATGATTTCTTTTTTTACAGACTGCTGAAAACAAATTCTTATGTTTAAAAGACGATATAAAGTTTGAACTTGAGTTATGCAACTTTCCGAATTCTCTCTTTCAAAACCTTCACATTCTCAGATTTTCGAAACTAGCTGGGGATACCAAAACTTATAATAAATACATGACTGAATTAAATAATTTACTTAATAAAAATATGAAGCGTTATTAAATAGAGGCTATGTTTTTAGAAAAATGTTCTCTCATTAAAAAAATTTTGTTTTTAGAATAAAAGTTTTTTTTTTCCTTTCCGTATTCTGAAAAAAAATCGAAAGACAAAAATATTTTTTTTATTTAAATAAAAACTTTTTGAAATCTCAACAGATTAATTATTTCCAGTTTCAATAAACAAATTATCAATTTGAGGATAAAGCAAATTTCAGAAGATAAAAAAAAAACGAAAAGAATATAAATTATTTTTTTTCGATTTTAAAAAAAAATATTGAATAAACTACTTTTTCAAAATTGTAATTTTTTTTTCTTTCACCTTAAGTTAAATTTTTTTCATCTTCAAATGCAAAAAAATCATCCAATTTATGACTCAATCGATGATATTATCGGTTTTTTAAATGAAACCAATCGATGTTTTAAAGACCAGAAAGAACCAGATCTTCCAAAATCCATAAATGAAAAAAACCTTATAGAAGAACAATATGATTCCCTTTCAGAATTTCAGATAAATTTTGAGGACGAAACTAAAAAGAAAAAAGATCAATTCCAAGTAATTCAAACGACAAATGAAAATTTTCAAAATAACAATGAAAATTTTCAAAAATACATAACGCCGAATGATTCTTTTATGAATCCTAATTGCAATGTGTAAATGTTATTTAATGTAATTTTGATGAAAAATACGTTTTTATTAGCAACTTTCCTTTTAAGATGAGGTATATGCAGTTTAAGCCATTAACTGATGATCCAGAACACTGCGCTCGGAAAACACCACAAGATTTCGGATATTATTTCAAATTTCTCAATAATGGAGAAATCAAACTGATCAAATATTTATTAGAAGATAATGGTTTTCTTGAAACTTCTCACAGTAATTGGACTATGTTATGGAGCATAGGACCGATTAAATTTGATGTTTATAATTCATTGTCCCCATATCAAAAGGTTTTTATTTTTAAATATGGAAGAAAAAATTATGAAATTGTTGTTATTTTTTTGTTATAAAGGTGAATCATTTTCCAAAATCATATGAAATTACAAGAAAAGATTATATGCATAGAAATATTTCCAAAATGCAAGCTCTTCATGGCTTCAAAAATTTTAACTTCGTTCCAAAGACTTTTATTTTACCCAGCGACCATTCACAACTGAAAGAGGTTTTTCAAATGTTTTTAAACAATTTTTATAAAACTTTTTCTCAGAGTTTTTTTTTTCCTTTAAAAAATAATTAAAATTTAAAAAAGCTTTTTTTTTTCTTGACCCAACATTAAAATATTTAGGATTTTGAAAAGAAAACAACAAAATTATATATTGTGAAACCAGCTGCATCGTCTCAAGGTCGAGGAATTTATTTAACGGACAATATAGTTGATGTATGAAAAAATTATTCTATATTTTTATTTTTATAATAAAGGCTTTTAGATCCTTCAAAAGCAGAATAATAATATGATTGTTTGTCACTATATAGATGATCCGTTTCTTATCAATGGATTTAAATTCGATCTCAGAATTTATGTTCTCATAACTTCAATAAATCCTTTAAGGCTTTATATGTATCAAGAAGGTTTGGTGAGATTCGCAACAATGAAATATGATACAAATGATTTTACATCGAAACAAAATCGTTTCATTCATTTAACCAATTATAGTGTCAATAAAAACAATGAGAACTTTATTGCAAACACCAATTCTGAACAAGATAATACGGGAAGTAAATGGAGTTTGACAGCCTTAAAATCTTACTTACAATCCCAAAATATCAATACTGAAATAATCATAGAACGAATAGAAGAAATACTTATAAAAACTATTCTTTCTATTGAAAATACAACTTTTTCCGCTTTTGACACACAAGTTCCTTATAGAAATAATTGCTTTGAATTATTGGGATTTGATGTATTATTGGATTCTCATTTAAGACCTTGGCTTCTAGAAGTGAATTTATCTCCTTCATTGAACATGGATTCACCTTTAGATCAAAGAATTAAAGGGGAATTGATTGCTGACATATTCTCGATTATCGGAATAATTCCGAAGGATCAAAGACTTTATCAAAATTTAAGCTATAATAAAAATTTCCATTTGTTTGGACAACAAATTTCTAATTCCAATCCTAATACTAATACTGAAAAAAAAAATGAATGGAATGCCTCTTGGAATTCATGGAATGAAAAAGATGGGATTAATAAGGAAATGACAAAAGAAGAAAGGCAAATCATCAAAGAAACAGAAGAAGAATTCCAAAGGTTTTCCTTTTTTTTTATATTATAAATTTTGTAAATCTTTTGAAATTTAGAAGAAGGAACTTTAAAAGAATTTTCCCTAATCATAATTCCTTGAGATATAAATCGTACTTCGAAAGCCAAAGACCTTTCAATGAATTATTATTAAAGAATAAAAAATTTAAATAAAAAAAATTCTTCTGTTTTGTAAAAAATAAAATTAAAAAGTAAAAAAAAATAAATAATGATAAAAATTCAAACAAACAAACAAAAATTTAAAATGTCAAAAATAGAATTTAGTTAAGTGTTTTAAATTTTTTATCATATTTTAGAAGAAAAATTAAGAGTTTTATGTCAAAAAACAAAAAAATTTAAAAAAAATCTATTTTTTTCAATATTTTTTATAATAAACTAAAATTAGAAAATATTTGGAATTTATTCTTAAAAACTAAAAAAAACAAAATAAAAAAAATCTTTTTTTTAAAAAAAAAAATATGGATGAATTTAAAAAAAAAATTGATCCAAATTGTGAAGAGATCATTTGCAAGCAGCAATCTCTCTTTAATAAATATAAAAACTATATTTCTAAGGATTTAGATGATGAGGAAGAAGATTCAATTCAATCAAAAGATCCAAAGAATGACTACGCTGAATGTCCCATTGGAAAAGATGCCTTAGGATTCTATACATGGAATTATTTACATACTCTTGCAGCCTATTATCCATCGAAACCCTCCGATAAAGAAAAACCACTGATGAAAAATTTAATTGAAAGTTTCGCTTATTTTTATCCCTGCAAAGTTTGCTCAGTTGATTTTCAAAAGGATTTAAAAAATAGTAAAAATTTTGGAAAAATAACAACTAATTATGATTTCCTTTTAATTTTAAGACCCAATAAAACTGGACTCCTGCAAGGAATTTTCGATTTGGCTTTGCGAGAGACATAATACAGTCAATTTAAAATTAGACAAAAAATTATTTGATTGTGATTATGAAAATCTTATGAAGAGATGGAAATCTGGAGACCCCAAATGCTCCCAAAACACAACTCTTTAAATTCAATATATTTATTTCAAAAAAACAAAAAATTGTTGATCGTTGTATAAAATTTGTAAATTCTTTTCATTTTTTTGTTTTTATTTTTATTTTTTTTTCATTTTTTTTAAACTAAAATTATTTTTAAATAACTTTAATAACAACAAAACGAAAAGCGTTAGTTTTCTCAATATTGAATACTTTCTTTGAATTGCTCCATTTTGCAAATATCATTTTCGTTCATTTCAAAATTACTAACATTTAAAACATTTAAGTTTTTGATATTATAGCATTTTCCATTAAATGTGTTAGGTTTCACCACAACTAAATCTCTAAACCAAGTTTCAATTTTATGATTATATCTCCATTCTCTCATATATCTAAAAAATCATTAGAATTTTTAGGATTATTTTGAATTAAATGAAATACAGTTCCTCAACTGACATCATTTGCAAGGCTTCATCCTTCATATTGTAGAAAATATAGAACAAGATCTCATCCTTGAATTTTTTAAAGAACTCCTTATTTATTTGAAGATTGGGCTCCATGTAACAGGTGGGTATTTTGTAATTTTGTCGGTCATCTCTTGTTGGATTTTCTGCAAAGGGAGATCCGAAAGTTGAAAAAATTCTTCAAAAAAACGTTTTTTTTTCAATTTTAGAGTTTGATTAGTCTTACTCTGTGTCTGAGTTCAAATTTAATCCAAATTTTGTTAGGTCAATCCCGAAAGTAAATATTGATAAGTCTGGGTTTTTGTTCTTAAAAATATCGTCGATTTTAGAAAGCCCATATTTTTTTTTATTGGCCTCGTCCATATAATTTTGGTAATTGTTATCTAAATTCATTTGCTGAGGTTCTAATTTAAAAAAAATCCGATTCGAAGACTTCAACTCTAATTAAAAAAAACTTAATGCGTTGGGATTCACCATTTTTTGGTAGTAGGCATTAGGATTCATATTATTCATGTTTTTTTTTGTTTTTTTTTAATATTTTAAATTAAACAAAACAAAAACAAAATTTTTCATGAAAAAATTTCTTTCCTTTTTAATGAAAATTAAAATTCGGTTTGTTTTGATAAGGAAACAAATTTTCATTTAATGCAAGTAAAATTAAATTTTAGTTTTAGTTTTTCTATAAAGAAAAGAACAAAAAATAAAGAAATTAATTTAAATTTTTTATTTTAATTGTTATATATGAATTCCAATGAAGCTAGCCCACAAAAACGACCCAGCACTGAAAAATCCAATCAAATCCTTCTCGAAACCATAAATTGCAAGGATATAAAAAAATTTAATGAACTTCATATTAAAATCAACTTTGACGAATCATCTCAAAACCAAAAAAGTCTTATATTTGAATCTGGAGGGAAAGAAAAAAGTTTTGCTTCTAAATGCGATTCTTCTCCTACAAGAAAATCGAAAATGGGCAAATCAATAATGGACTCAAAAAATGAACAATCAGGTTTGTTTTTATATATTTTTAGCAACAAAAAAATTATTAATATATTTTATGTGGTAAGATTTCAATCCTGAAAAAAGTCCACCCGATATTTTGCAGGCTTTGAACCACGCTGTTTATTTTTATTTTAATGTTCTTAAAACTCTAATTCTTAAAAAATGTCAGAAAGCTAAAAGAATAGCTAAACCATTGAAAGTGATAAAAGACGAAGATCCTTTGAAAATATTTTGTCAATGTTGCGGTTTTTCATATGTATCAAACCAAATATAATTAATCGTTTATTTATATTTTCTAAATGTTTTAGTTAAATGAGGAATTCCCTTTAAATTGTCATAGGAATGAATTAGCTTTTCTTGGACCAGGGTTACCATTATATCTTGAATTCGTAATTTTATCAACAATCATGATGCTTTTATTGTTTCTCTCTTTCGGAATATGGTGTCTTTTCACAAACATTAAAACAAATTACGAATGCAAACAGGATCCCAATCGCGTTTTGGAATGTTCGACCAATATTTTAAATATTATTAGTTTAGCAAGCCTAAAAAGTGATATAAATTTGGTTATAAATCAAAATTATGCTTGTTTGGCAACCACAATTTTTTTAATAATTATTCTTCAAACATTTCGTTTAATTCAAAAAAAAACTGAAAAACAATGCGATGATAATCTCATAAGTCCTTCAGATTATACAATAATGATTGAAAATTTACGAAATTCAGAAGGCATTATTGATAAAGATTTAATCGAATTTATTACCAAAGAATGGGAAAAATTGGTTTCGGAAACTGTAAAGGAAAATAAAAAACCCTCGTTTTTAATGCAATCTGAAAGGGGATTAAAGAACATTTTTGAGAGAAAATTCGAAATAAAACAAGTTATTGAAGCTTTTCAAATTGGAGAATTTATAAATTTAGAGAGAAAAAAAATGGAAATGAATAAGACAAAAAGAAAAAAAGTTTGGGAAATTAAAAAGAAATTGCTAAAAAATAATGTTAAATATGATCTTTTAGAAAATTTATCCAAAAAATATTTTGAATTTTCAAAAAACAGATCACAAAATTTAAAAGAAATACAAAATGAATTTGAGAATGAATTATGTCTTTTTATGAACAAGAAAAAAATCAAACGAATAAAAAAATTTTTCCTTCAAATAAAAGATTTAGAGATTAAATGGAATAATATCATAGAAATAATGGAAAAATTGTGTTTTGATAAACAATGTCCTATAAGCTTTATGACAGTGAATTACCAAGAACGTATAATTTTTGATCCAAAAATAAATAAACAAAATAAATTAAAAGATGCTGAAATTCTTTGCAAAAAGTTTGCATTTTCAGAAAAGAAGTTACTTTTCTCTTATTTGAAAAATTTCTTTAAATCAAAAGAAAAAATGAATACTTTGAATCATTTTCTTCATATAAAGAGAGCTCCTGAACCAACTGATATTTTATGGGAAAATCTTCAATTTTCAAAGGCTCAGAGAAAAAAATTTCGGAGATATTCTCTTTTTTTTTCATTCCTCTATATGTTTCTTGCCTTTATATTTTTATTGTGTTTTATTTTTGTAAATAGACAATTGGAAGTAAGTTTTTAAATTTTGTATTATTTCTTTCAATACTTTTGATTTTTAGGAATACATTAGAGAACAAATCGAAGAGGAAACCTTTATTATTTTGATTGGAATGAAACTTTTGAGACTTTTGAACTCAATTATGATTATTATTGTCAATGGCATAATATTTGTTGCCATCGAAAAAACATCATTGTAAATTTTGAGATGTATAAGTCATTTTTTTCGACCACTAAGTATAGATATGAAAAGCATAAAACTATAACAAGTGCCCAAACAAGCTTTGCAACAAAGTTCACTGCGGTAATCAATTTTTATTTTTTTCAAAGAAAATTTTTGGAAAATAAAAAAGGCACAATTTTTGAATATCACTTTAAATGTTGTGCTATCGGGATTGCTTACTGAAGGCGAACATGCTTGGAAAGATAGTTATAGGATTAAATTTTACTTGTTTATATATTTTTATTTTAGATGGAGTTGTTACAGATATTTTTTTAATATGTGTTGCAAATCTTTTAATAACACCATTGCAGACTCTTTTGGATTGTAATTACATTAGTAAACTTTTAAAACGAAGAAAAATTATAAAAATGCAAAAATTTAGTTTTTTTAACCAACTTGAAGCAAATTAGTATCATATTTTTTATCAATTTATTATCATTTTTAAATTTATTTTAAGCTGGTTTGAAGGTTTTCAATTGAATCTAGCAAATAAATATTGTAATATAATGACAACTCTATGGTTTACAGCCTTTTATGCTCCGATCCATCCCATTTTTCCTTTAATATCTGCTTTGTGTCTGGTTTTAAATTATTGGGCTGATAAAGTAAGTTCATGTTTTAAAAAAAAAATATCGTTTAGCATTATGAATTAGTACAGCCTTCTTAGAAGACATTCAAGACCATCACTATTCAGTTCTTTTCTTAATGATGTTATGCTAAATTTTTTGGCTGTGATACCAATCGTTTTTTCGGTTTACTGCATTCTTTTAAATTTAATTATAATGTTTTTTTTAAATTGGAGCTAGGAAATTTTATTTTTAGTAATTTAATTTGTGATTTGAGTTTTGGAAATCAAATAAC